>JAEEGJ010002092.1_pt1 | contig 146115 bp, 120 predicted proteins | sample 8958761 | NCBI WGS metagenome assembly JAEEGJ01 (sample SAMN16246546, study PRJNA631951) | gut metagenome | biome: gut microbiome; feature: rumen; material: RS-attached | host: Bos | place: Iran: Karaj | collected 2018-10
GATACCATCGACAGCTTTCATTGTGTTGGCATCTGAACCATTCACAACGAGGACTTTTGAGGTGTTTCCGGCGAATTTGCGGAATGAAGCGATTATATTCTCAAGAGTTCCGAAGTAGTCAAGGTGGTCTGCGTCTATATTAAGGATAACTGAAATGTCAGGGAAGAGCTTGAGGTAGTGATCCTCGAATTCGCAGGACTCGCAGACGAGGATGTCGCTCTTGCCGGCAATGCCGCTTCCGCCGATGCAGGGGAGTTTTCCGCCGATATAAGCGGAGAGGTCAGTGCCAGCGGTGTAGAGTATCTGTGTTATCATGGAAGTTGCGGTTGTTTTGCCATGAGTACCGGAAACACATACCGCATTGTTGTAGCGGCTTGTGATTATGCCGAGAAGATCAGCACGTTCAAGTACCGGAACTCCGCTTGCTCTGGCAGCCATAAGCTCGGGGTTATCCTCCATGATAGCGGCTGTGTGTACGATGAGATCAGCGCCTTCGATGTTTTCTGCACGCTGACCTATGAAGACCTCAATGCCCATTTTGCGGACAGCGTCAAGAGTCTCTGTTTCGTTGTTGTCAGAGCCTGTGAGGAAGAATCCCTGTGAGTGGAGTATTTGGGCAAGGGGGTACATTCCTGAACCGCCTATGCCTATGAAATGAATGTGTTTTTTGCCGTTTAAAATGTTGGTATCCAAAATAATCACCTTTCTTATAATGAAAATCTATTAGAGCGGTCATTTTCAGTATGTCAAAAAACAGCTGTTTTACGCTGAAATGACCGTTGTGTTCATTGAATTATAGTTGTTAACAAAATTACGGTTATAATTTTTTTCTAATAACTAAAAAAATAGCTTGCATTTTTACTAAATATAAGATATAATAGGAGTGGTCGGTTAGCTTTATACTAAACTATAGCACGGTAGAGTATAAAATTCATGTGACCGTGATTCTTTAGAGAAGGAGGTCAACCCACGTGGAGATCACAGATGTTAAGATCAGAAAGATCATGTCTGACGGCAGGCTGAGAGCAGTCGTTTCAGTAACGATAGACGATATGTTTGCTGTTCACGATATTAAGGTCGTACAGGGCGATGAGCGGCTTTTCGTGGCAATGCCCAGCAGAAAAGATGAAAACGGAGTATTTCGTGACATAGTTCACCCGATCTCGCCGTTAGCAAGAAAACTTTTTGAGGAAAACATTCTTGAAGCATATGAGCGACAGCTTGCGGTGATCGAATCCGAAGTAGAAACGGAAGCTCAGAATGCCGGATCTGACGTTGAAGAAGTGACATTATGAAGACATACGTGACCTGCCTGCGAGGGCAGGTCATTTTTTATGCCCTCTGTCAGATGCCGAGTATGCGAGCGGCTTTCAGCACAGCTATCTGTGTTTTTCCGTCGCGGATAGTACCGTTCATTACAAGCTCAACTGCTTCGGAGAGCGGTATCTTCTCAACATCGAGAAATTCGTCCGGATCGAGGGACTGCTCAGTAAAGCTGAGTCCGCGAGCCAGGTACATATATGTTACCTCGGAGTTGTAAGCAGGTGTGGGGAGCATTTCACCGAGATAGATATATTCGGTGCAGGTGCAGCCGGTCTCCTCAAGAAGTTCACGTCTGCCGCATTCAGCATGATCCTCGCCTTTTTCGAGTTTGCCTGCCGGTACCTCACGGGTGACAGTCGCAAACGGATAGCGGAACTGCTTTACAAGGTATACCTCATTGTTTTCGGTTATCGGGATGACGCACACGCCGCCGTTGTGGTGAAGTACGTCACGGACAGCTGTTTCGCCGTTTTCAAGTGCGGCAACGTCATGAGTGATAGTGAAGATAGGTCCTTTGTAGACCTGTGCGCTGGAAAGCTGTTTTTCCTGTAAATGCATAATATTCTCCTTATTAAAGTCTTATTCAGCCGGATAAGTTTTGAACTGGTCGTAGCCGTAGAAGTGCTTGTGAGGATAATCCTCGTCCTTGCTGCGGAAACGTCTTGCAAGTATAAGGTAAAGTGCAAGGAGCAGTATTCCTGTGCCGCTCATAAGCAGACCTGCTGTAAGACCTGGGGTTCTGTAATGGAAAACGATAGTATTATCGCCTTTATCGGCTCTGACAGCCATAAAGCCACCGGAGACCTTTTCAACATCAGCTTTTTCTCCGTTGACTTCAGCGGTCCAGCCGTCGCTGTAAGGAACGCTGAAAAACACGAGCTGAGGTTTATCGAGAGTTATTTCAGAGCGGAAACTCTTTGAGTCGAAGCTGAATTCCTTTGAAGCCGCATTCTGCTTGTTGCGGCAGAGCATTTCGTATTCCTTTTTGGTAGGAATATCAGGCGTTTGGTTTTCAGTGAGTATATCGGAATATTTCTCTGACTGCTCTTCTGTGAGTATCAGTGATTTTATGAGAGACTTCTCACGCTCAGCCTTGCTGAGCTTTTTGGCAGCTTCCTCTGTGATGTAGCTGTCATAGGCAAAGCCCATAGGGATGTAGAGTTCATTTTCGTAGACCTCAAAATCGCCGTTAGTTGTAACATATTTGAAGCCGGGGAGATATTCTGTGACATTGGCGTTTTTGTAGTCTTTTTCCTTGTTGGAAGAGCTCTTGCTTTCTGATGGCAGGGCAGAAGCGCTCAGCTGGTCATAGGGCTTGATACTGCCGGATATGTCACGGTAGAAGTACTTGACTGAGAAGAGCCCGCGGAGAGTATAGTGCGTCATATCAGCGCGTGAAGCCACGTCTCTGTCAACTCCGATCATTTCATAAAAATCCATAATGGAAGTTGAAACGATGCTCTGGAATGCTCTCATACAGGGGAGTTCCCAGTACATCGGGTAGTTGTCATCATCCTCGGATATGTCCACGCGGAAGAAGTTGTCCTCTGATACTGATTCGTAAACGATTTTGTCTCTGCCGTTGATAACATCCTTGATATAGGTCTTTGCACCGGAGATGCTGACAGCTTCATAGAAAATAGTTGTGAAAATACATATTATCGAAGCAAAGGCTGTCATCGTAGCCGCAAGTGTGCGGAAAGGCTTGCCCTTCTGACGGCGTTTGAGCAGTATCAGGCAGGCGATAAGATTTGCAGCTGCAACTCCGACAACTATCCAGAAATACGCTATATCCTCAGGCATATGGAAGAAGCGGAGCTTGCCGTCTTCTTTGGTAGGGAGAAGTCCTATAACTGCGAATATGCCGAGTGCGGCAGCTGAGAATTTCAAGCCGCCCATGAGGCCGGCTTCCTCGTCGTCGAGTGACTGAGCCGTCATCATTGCGAAAATGAGTATCGGCATATAGAACCAGCGTGCGTAGTAGTAGCCGTTGAATGCCTGAAATGCGCAGTTCATACACGGAACAAAGGCACAGACTATCAGGAAAACCGACAGTCTCGAAGCCCAGTGCTTACGCTTGCCCTTGATGAATGCGTAGAAGCCTGTCATCGAGAACAGCGGCAGATAACCGCCGATAGATGCCCATTTTGCGTAATCCGACTGGAAAAGGTTCGGATTGGCTGGCGGATCAGACGGCATAAAGAAGCTCTGTATAACTCGCGGTATTATCGTATCGTCGGTGTATATGAGCATATCCTTTCCGTATAGACGCTCGTTTAGACGGTCGTTGCCGAGTATTGCGAGTGCTGACGGCAGGAGTACCGCGGAGGCTATGAGTCCGCCGACAACTGCTTCAAAAGCAAGAGAAGCGAATTTTTTACGGTTTGTGTGGAAATCCGGTGCTTTCATGCGGAAGAGGTAGTAGATTATCAGAAAAACTACCTGACCGGCGAAGAAGTAGTAGTTCAGCAGAGCCATAAGAGCTACGCTGAGGGCAAAAACGCCTTTTCTGCCGCGGTTTATGTGTTCCTCCATAGCTATCAGCGTAAGAGGAAAGAAAGCAGTCACATCCTGGAAATGGTTGAAGAAGATGTTATATACCTGAAATCCGGAAAACGCATAGAGAAGTCCGCCTGTGAGAGCAGCTTCCTTGCTGCGGACGAATCTGCGTATATATGCGTATGCGGTCGTTGTGGCGAGACCGTGTTTCAGCGCCAGCAGGAAAGGCATAGCGAATGTCACGGCACCTGCCGGGAGTATCGTTGACAGCCAGAAGAATGGACTGCCGAACAGATAAAACGAATATGAAGTCATAAAGTCGGAACCAAGATCGGTGAACCAATGCCAGCCGAACTGACCGTTCCTGACTGCTGTATTTGCGGTGTGGTAGAAATTTATCTGCTGGGCGTTGTAGTCGCCGGAGTAGATGAAGTAGCCCTTTTCGACTATCATCACCGGCAGAAGCGACAGCAGAAGGCAGGCGAAGCCGACAGCAAAAGCCTTGAAGTAAAGCTCTCCGGAACGGCTGCGTAGGTTTAGTTTTCTTTGCATTTTGCCCTCCTGTGGCATTAGGATATACATATTTCTTATTATAGCACAAACTTTCGGAAATAGCAACAGCTTTGTACATATTTCAAATATCAGCTCTCAGAAGCACAATGATCGCGTCTTCTGAGGGGGGGACAAACAAAGCAGTTGCTATTTTTTGTGATGTGTGTTATAATATAATGTATATGAAATTTCGCGGACTCTGATATGTCCGTGTCGGAAAGGTATGAAAAGATGTCAGTTTATCTTGATAATGCCGCTACTACGAAACCCTGCGAAGCGGCTGTAAAGGCTGCTGTTGCAGCTATGACAGAAAACTACGGCAACCCCTCGTCTCTGCACCGTGCAGGTCTTGATGCACAGCTTGCAGTCGACAGTGCGAGAAAGATCGTCGCTGATACTATCGGAGTTGACAGCGGATGTATATATTTCACTTCAGGAGCGACGGAGAGCAATAATCTTGCTCTGCGCGGAATTACCGGAGCTTACGCCAGAAACCGTAAAAGGATCGTCATTTCAGCGGTCGAGCACGCTTCTGTTGAGGAGACAGCCTCCGACCTTGAGAAAAAAGGCTTTGAGGTAGTACGAGTATCACCGCGTGAGGACGGCAAGTTCTATGCTGCTGATTTTGTTCAGGCTTGTGATGCTTCTACTTGTCTTGTCAGCATGATGCTCGTCAACAATGAGACAGGCTATATCCTGCCGGTCAAGGAAGTCTTTTCTGCCGTGAAGAGACGTTCTCCGGAGATAGTAACTCATTGTGATTGTGTTCAGGGATATATGAAAGTTCCTGTGAAAGCCGGTGTTCTCAATGCTGACCTCATTTCGCTCAGCGGACACAAGATACACGGAGTTAAGGGCGTTGGTGCGATATACATCAAGAAAGGCGTTAGAGTTACACCGGTCGTTACCGGCGGAAAGCAGGAAAAAGGCATTCGTTCGGGAACTGAGAGCGTTCCGCTGATAGCTGCGTTCGGAGCTGCTGCCGGAGAACTCGCTCCAACTGTCGCAGAGAGATACGAAAAGGTTGCCGCACTGAAAAAGTACCTGCTTGAAAAGCTTTCAGGAATCGAAAACGTAATGATAAATTCACCGGAGAACGGTTCGCCCTACATTATAAATATATCAGTTGTCGGAAGACGTTCTGAGATAATGCTCCACTTCCTTGAGAGCAAGGGCATATATGTTTCGAGCGGCTCGGCTTGTTCAAAGGGACAGCAGAGCGGAGTTCTCGGACAGTTTGGCATAAAGGACAAGCGTGCTGACGGTGCGCTCAGAATAAGCATAACCGCTGAAACCACAGAAACGGAGCTCGATGAGTTTGCAGCAGCTCTCAGCGAGGGAATTGAGAAGGTGAGAGGATGAATAAAGAAGAATTAGAACAGGGCTATGATGAGCAGGAAGAAGAGGAGCATGAAAGTAAGTCATATAGATGGATCAAACAGGCAATCATTATAGCATTGCTGGTCTCTTTACTACTGTTCGGAATATTTTACTATTTACGCTCATTAGTTGCTGGCGCACAAGTTGACAGTAATAATTCAAGAGCAGAGACGTGCATAAAAGCTATGAACGCCTATTTTGAATATCTTTCTGATAATGAAGGCTTTGAGGTGCCAACTGACAAGGAATACGTTGTTAAGGGATATACCGATAGTGAAGCAATGCATATTGATTCGTGTGAGCTTTTTAAAGAAGGCGGAATAAGTTATTATTGGTCTGGTTGTAATTTATACTGGGCTGTAAGAGTAAAGAACGGCGAGGCTTTTGAAGCGTGGGCCTATAAAGATCCCATTACTGAGAATATGATGAGATACTACAGCAGGAGCGAGCAGGTTGAGCAATATAAAAAGCACGTGTTCAGCGATAAGGTCATCGGATATTATAACTCTGATGAAGGCAACAGATACTTTCATTAATAACATATAAAAGTACAGGAGAATGAATATGAAAGAAGTAATACTTGTAAAATACGGTGAAATGGCGCTTAAAGGTCTTAACAAGAAGACTTTCGAGGATATGCTTACTAAGAACATAAAGCGCCGCATAAAGGGGCTCGGACACTTTGTCTGCACAAGCGCACAGTCTACGCTTTACATAGATCCTCAGGACGATGATATCGACCTTTCTGAGGTAGTTGAAAGAGTCAGCAAGATATTCGGTATCGCAGCTCTCTGCCGTGCAGGTGTCTGCGAGAAGGATTTTGCGGATATAACCGAAAAGAGTGTAACATACCTCGGCGATATACTCAGCTGTGCAAGGACTTTCAAGGTCAACGCAAAGCGTTCAGACAAGGCTTTCCCGATGAAATCGCCTGAGATATGCCGCGAACTCGGCGGTATACTGCTTGACAAGTTCCCGAATCTCTCGGTAGATGTCAATAATCCCGAAGTCATCGTAACAGTTGAGGTGCGTGACACAAATGCCTATATCCACGCAGAGAACATCAAGGGCGCAGGCGGACTTCCGGTCGGAAGCAGCGGAAAGGCTCTTCTTCTCCTTTCGGGTGGTATCGACAGCCCTGTTGCTGGCTGGATGATGGCGAAGAGAGGAATACATATTGCGGCTATACATTACGTAAGCCCTCCATATACATCTGACCGTGCTCAGCTCAAGGTAGAGCAGCTCTGCGCAAAGCTCACAGACTGGTGCGGCGGTATCGCTTTCTACTGCGTACCGTTTACAGAGCTCCAGGAAGCTATCAAGGATCATTGTCCTGAGGAGTTCTTTACCATTATAATGAGAAGACTTATGATGGAGATTGCACAGCGCATCGCTGCAAAGGACGGCTGTCTTGCACTCATCACAGGTGAAAGTGTAGGTCAGGTAGCAAGTCAGACCATGGCTGCGATCGGCTGTACTGATGCTGTGTGCAAAATACCGGTATTCCGTCCCTGCATAGGTATGGATAAGACAGAGATAATAGAGATAGCACGTAAGATAGACACATTCGACATATCTACTCTTCCGTATGAGGACTGCTGTACGGTATTCACTCCCCGTCATCCTAAGGTAAGACCTCAGCTCAGCGACATTGAAAAGGCTCAGAACAGCTTTGATTTCGAGCCTCTGATACAGAAAGCAGTCGAAAATACAGAGCTCAAGGTATTCAATTTTGAGGGATGATTTGTTTATTCCACAAAAAATGCACATAATAATTGTGCAGAAATAACAAAAACATTGGGAGCGATATTGTGAGCGGCAGTTATAATAATGAATGTATAGCCGAAAATCTTGACAAAACGGTTACAAATGTTGTAAAATTATTGGAGCAGAATGGGTGGACTATATCCACAGCCGAAAGCTGTACGGGCGGTCTGCTCTCAGAGCTGATAACTTCGGTCTCAGGCGCGTCTCAGGTGTTTGAGCTTGGTATCTGCTCATATTCTGAAAGAATAAAGAACGAAATGCTCGGAGTGCCGCTCGAAGTCATCGCTGAACACGGCGTTGTCAGTGAACAGGTCGCTCTTGGTATGATAAACGGACTGAAAAAGCGTTCCGGCGCAGAGGTATGCGTGTCGGTCACGGGCATAGCCGGACCGTCAGGCGGAACTCCCGAACAGCCGGTAGGCACAGTCTATATAGGATTCGATATAAACGGTAAGCAGTTCGTAAGGCTCCCGAAACTATGGAAACTGCCTGACACGAGCAGGGAAAACATCCGCCGTGCCGCAGCTGCTTACGCTTTTGAAACGATAGAGAAGGAACTCACGGAGGCGATAGCGGAAGATGAGTGATAATTTCAATGAAATATCCGATGCCGAGGCAAAACGCCGTGCGGAAAGGATAAATGCGATAAAGAGATCCGTACGCGGTGAATCGGCAGAACAGCCGAGCGAACAGGAGAGCGCTGCACTTGCAGCACTTGCAGCTCTCGGAGACGTGAGCACAGGCGCAGCTCCTGCACCGGTAAGGAGACCGGCAGAGAAAACTGTTACTCAGAAGCCGCTGGACGTAAACGATATACTGCGCGAGCTTGACAGTCAGAAAGCTGCCACAGCTCCGGCAGGCAATATAACAGATGCTGAGGATATACTCCGAAGCCTTGACGAAAAAAAAGCGGAACCGGATATACCAAAGCCGATGAACAGACCGGCACCTGTGATAAGCCACGAGGCTCCGCCCAAACCAGTTGAAAGACCAAGCGATAAACCTGCGTTAAAACCTCTGATACATCGTGATGCAGAGGATACGAAGCTCTTCAATGTCGGCTCTGCGACAGAGGCAGAAACCGCTGTTAAGGAAGCTGCTGCACCGATGGAAGCTCCGGGAAAAAAGAAGAAAAAACGCAAAAAAAGAACAATAAAACAGCGCCTGCGTGATCTCTTCCCGAGAAAAGGCGACAGCGTTTTCGAGTGCATAAGAAAAATACTTTTCCTCGGCGCATTGGTCGTTATCATCGTATGCGGCTATATAGTGGGTGACTACTATATTGATCTATGGCGCAGCAAACGCGAAAATCAGAAAGTCATGAGCGAGTATTGGGATGAGGCTGAACAGGACAGCACACGTCCGACACAGGTCGATGCCGATAACCGCAAGATATACACGCTTCTCAGCGGTGCAAAGGAACTTCTTGAAAAAAACAGCGATGTTGTGGGTATCATCCGTATTGAGGGAACTCAGGTAAACAATCCTGTTATGCAGGCGGATGATAACAATAAGTACCTTCGTCATAAACTCAGCGGAAGAGAGTCGAATGCTGGAGAGATCTTCCTTGATTACAGAAACCACTTTGACGAGGTAGACGGTGAAGGTCACCTTATCTGTGAGAATTCAGACAATCTCATTATATACGGTCATGAGATGGGCGACGGTCAGATGTTCGGAAGCCTTAACAATTACAGGATCTATGATTACTTCTACGGCGAACATCCGATAATAGAGCTCAATTCCAACTATGAACAGTATAAGTACAAGATATTCGCATTCTTCGTTCTTGATGCCGAGGATGATACAGAGACAAAGTTCGACTGCTGGAACTACCTTAATTTCGATGACGAAGAAGACTTCTATGATTTTGTCAACGAGGTAAAGCGCAGAACGATACGTCTTAATGATGTTGATGTCAAGTACGGCGATCAGCTGCTCACTCTCTCGACCTGCAACGGTCTGCTCGGTGACAGGAGCCGACTAATAATCATGGCAAGAATGGTAAGGGAAGGCGAGGATCTTCTTGAGGGAACTCAGAACAGTACTCCGAACCCGAATATCAAATGGCCTACATTATATTATAAGACAAGAACAAATGAGAAATATGATCCTGATGCCGAATTCGTTCCTTACGGACCGTCAGACAGCAAGGATGATAAGAAAGAGACAGAAACTGCTTCTCAGGAGAAATAAATGGATAAAAAGAAAAAGATCATAATCTCAGGTGCTGCCGGAGCTGCTGCGTTAGTGCTTGCTTTGACGAGTGTTTTTACCTTGAAGAAGGATAAAGGCACTGTTCCGACTGTAAGTGATGCTACGACAGCAACGGAAGTGACCACCACGCCTCCCGGACTTCCGGAAGGCTGGGAGAACAATATATCGTATTCCAAAGAAGTAAATGGACTCAGCGGACGTGCAAGATCACTGCTCAGGCTCAACCCTGATATATACGGCTGGATAAGAATGCACGGCACACAGGTGGATTACCCGATGACAAGGGATCCCGGCGGTGTAGAAAAGGATAATGCGTTCTACGGCGGCGAGGAGTACAAGCCTAACTGGTTCTACCTCGACCACGACCTTGACAGATCGTATAAGGAATCCGGTTCTATCTTTATGGATTACAGAGATATGTTCGGTTCTGATGAACTGGAGCAGTCTGAGAATCTGGTGATCTACGGACACGATATGCTGGACGGTTCGATGATGGGTTCGCTCAGAAGATACCGTCAGGACTATGAGTTCTACAAGGAGAGCCCCTTTATTGAACTGAGTTCAAATTATCGTGACTATGACTATGTTATATTTGCTTTTCTTGTAACGAGCGGAAGCTATGATGCAACCGATTTCCATTACTGGATGATGGAAGAACTCGATACAAAGGAAGAATTTGACGGCTATGTTGAGCACTGCGTAAAGAATTGTCCGCTCGATATGGGTATAGACGTTCAGTATGGCGATAAGCTGGTGACTCTTTCGACCTGCTACGGCGGAGAGGGAAACTACCGCTTCATCATTGTCGGACGCCGTCTCAGAGAGGGCGAGGTCGCAGGAGACCTTTCCTCTGTAAAGCATACAGAAGAGTACATAAAGGCTCATCAGCCGGAAACTACTGAAGCAACTGAAGCTTCATAAACATCAAAAGAAGCTGCGGTCACAAATTGCGGTTTCTGACAAGGAGTGAAATATGGATACTATAAGTTCATTGAAAGCTACTGCGGCTGTAGTCGCTGCTGTACTGACGATAACAACGTCAGCTAACCTGTCAGCGGTTGATGGCGTGGCAGCGATCGAGGATACTTCAGCATCTGAAACGGGCACACAGCCCGGAGAGGAGATAGTTCCCGAAGAGCAGATCAGCTGGAGAAAGGCAGATGTGTCAGAGTATGACGACAGCCTTTCCATGATAAGCTACGCAAGAACTACTCCGGATATGTTCAAGCTCGGCGACGGACTTGTTAATGCACAGCCGGACGCTGATGCTTCACAGGCACTTTCAGAGGAACAGCAGGCTATGATGCTTCTTATCAGAAAGAAGATAAAGAATGCAACACCTGTTCTCGGAAAGAAGAAGAGAAGTGCTACACCTACTGCCGTTGAGGTCTACACATCGGGCGGCGAGCTCAAGAATGTTCCTGAGCCGCAGCACGGACAGGTAGTACAAAGCAATCCCGGCGAATTCGCTATACAGACATACGGCTGGGGACACGGCGTCGGCATGAGTCAGAACGGTGCAAACTTCTATGCTAAGTATGCAGGCTGGACGTATCAGGATATTCTCTATCATTATTATCCCGGTACACAGCTCATGAATACCGGCACTACTGATACGGAAGTCCTTACGGTAAACCACGTTCCTGCCGGCAAGACACTTGATATAATTGCAGGTATCGTTTACCATGAGATGAGCAGCTCAATGGAACCGGAAGCTATGAAGGCTCAGGCAGTAGCTGCATACACCTTCCTCAAATACAACAATGATGACTCGTTCGATATGCGTATGAAGGCTGATCCGCCTCAGAACGTTATCGACTGCTGTAAGGAAGTTCTCGGCGAAGCTCTCTATTATAATGATGACTTCGCACTTACAATGTTCTATGCTTCATCGGGCGGAACAACTTCCAACTGCAACGAGATATTCTGTCAGGACCTTCCTTACCTCAGAACTGTCTCGGGTGACTATGACGAAGCATACGATCCGCACTACGGATCTGTTACCTATATGAGTGCGGCAACTATGAGAAACAAGATAGAGTCACGTTACGGCATAACTCTTTCTGATGATCCTAATAACTGGATAAAGCCCACTTACTCTTCAACGAGCGGATATATCAACTCTGTGAACATTGACGATCAGATCAGCGTTCAGGGATATTCATTCTCGCTCTCAATGGGATTCAAGTCCTGCAAGTTCAACATCACTTATACTGATTATGTAAAGTATGATGATGAAGAAAAGAAGGAAGGTGCAACGATACCTGTTCTTTCACCAAAGGATAAGAACATCGCACCGCCTTCAGAGAAGAAGGAAGTTCCCACTAAGGAACATCCAACTGCGGCTAATGAAGAGCCCGCTACCGAGGCTGCTGTATCAACACAGCCTGCAACAACAACTGCTGCCATCGCTACAACAACTAAAGCTGCAACAACTGCCGAACTTGTCACAGAACCTGTGACTTCTTCCGTTGAAGCATCAGAAGCATCAACAGAACAGCCTATTGAATGATCATTATAAAAAATAAGTCTTTGAGCACATAAAAACAGCAATGTTTAGTGCCGGAGACTTATTTTTGTTTTAATAGGTGATGAGTGGTGGTGAATCGGAGGTAAAATTCACCTTAATTTTACCTCTGTGGGTGAAATAAGGTGAAAATTTTAAGAACACACGTTCGCAAATATAAACTTTGAGGTTATTGTAACTAAATATTTAAACTCGCTCATTTGTCAATCTTGTGAAAAATTACTAATTGCATATTACTCTATAAAGTGGTAAAATATATTATAGGGTGAATAAAGGTGTTCAGAAGTGATTTATTCCACAATTGAGGTGAAATATTCCACAAGCTGTTGAAAAGTGAGGTGAAAGTTCATGGCGGAACCGTTATGCGGTACTTATTATCCAAGTATAGATCAGAAGGGACGTATGAGCTTTCCTAATAAGCTGAGGGAGATCCTCGGCGTGGAGTTTTACCTTTGTGCAGGTTACGATGACAAATATATCGCCGTTTATTCAACTGAGGAATTTGAAAAGTACAGACAGAAGCTCGAAACTATCCCCGGCAAGACCGGTAGCGAGATAAGAAGACGCTTTCTTGCCTGTGCTGATAAGCAGGTCCCCGATAAGCAGGGAAGAATTTTTATCACCCAGCATCTCAGGGATCATGCCCAGATCAGTGATGAAGTAGTCGTTATCGGCGCTTCAAACAAAGCTGAGATCTGGAACAAACAACTCTGGGAAGAGTTTAACAGCAATGTTTCTCAGGAGGATATCAACGCTGCTCTTGCTGATCTTGTACTCTGATCGCCGGCAGCCGCATAATGAACGGCTTTTCGGCTAAGGAGAGATCTTATGGAGTTCAGTCATATACCCGTATTGCTTGATGAATGTATCGAAGGATTGAATATACGTCCCGACGGTATCTATGTTGATGGTACTGCCGGCGGCGCAGGACATTCTTCGGCTATCGCTGCACGTCTAGGTGCCGGCGGAAGGCTCATAGCCCTCGACCGTGATCCGGACGCAGTTGCAGTTGCATCGGAAAGACTGTCTGTCTACCCGAATGCTCAGGTCATACACAGCAACTACTCGCAGATGCGTGATGTGCTCGACGACCTCGGTATAGATAAGGTAGACGGTATACTCATGGATCTTGGTGTTTCGTCGTATCAGCTTGACGAAGAGAGCAGAGGCTTTTCCTACCACTCGGACGCTCCTCTTGATATGAGAATGAGCAAAGAGGGTATGAGTGCCGCAGATGTTGTGAATACTTATTCTGAAAGTGAGATAGCAAGGATACTGTTTGAGTACGGCGAGGAGAAATTCTCACGCCGGATCGCTTCAAACATAATCCGTGAAAGAGAGAAGGCTCCTATTGAGACCACTCTCCAGCTTGCAGATATAGTAAGAAACAGCGTTCCGCAGAAGGCACGCCGCGACAAGAACCCGTGCAAAAAGACCTTTCAGGCTATTCGCATCGCCGTAAACGGTGAGTTCGACCACCTTTCAAAGGGACTCGAAGAAGCGTTTTTCAGTCTGAAACCTGGCGGAAGGCTTGCAATAATCACTTTCCATTCACTTGAGGACCGGATAGTAAAACAGAAATATGCCGGTTGGTGCAAAGGGTGCATATGTCCCCCTGATTTTCCTCAGTGTGTGTGCGGACGCAAGCCGCAGGGAGCACTTATAAACAGAAAACCTATTGAAGCAGAAGAAAAGGAAGTAGAAAGAAACAACAGAAGCAGAAGCGCTAAGCTCAGGATCATTGAAAGGAGCGCGGATAATTAATGGCTGCATATGATTTTGCCTACATTTTTGAAGACGAAGATTATAACAGCTCTGGATCTGAGATCGACCGCGGTCCCGACAACGATAATGAAAAGGATAACGGCAGTGACGATAAATCGCAGATCAGGGTAAGACATACAGAAGTCCGCAGCGGTTCGGTCATGACTATAATCCTTATGTCTGCTATCGCAGCGATCATACTTGGACTTGTTATCTATTCGCTTGATAAGCGCAATACGATGTACAACAAGGTCGCTGACAAGAACCACGAGCTGAGCCTCGTCGAGGCTGATAATGTCAGACTCCAGTCAGAGCTCGAAAGCAAGGTATCGGCAAAGGCTGTCGAAGACTATGCTAAGAATGTGCTTAATATGCAAAAAATAGATTCATCGCAGATCACATATATAAAAACTCAGGAGAGCGATGTAGTTAAGATTCCCAAGAAGGAGAAGGGCGTAAAGGCAAAGATAAAGTCGTTCTTTGAAGATCTTGTGGAATATTTCAGAGGGTAGTACAAATATAATATAAAGAAGCTGCCCGATATTATCAAAGAACACTATCGGCGAAAAAAACAAATATGCCGAAGTATAGTAGAACACGGAGATACAGCGGGTGATCGGAATACCGGCCTGAGATCACGCGGACGTCAGAACGCAGGGCGTCCGCGGGGCTCAGTCCATCGCTTGACAAGCGAGAATCCTTCGTCGTATCGGAAACAGGACATCCAGAAAAAAATACGATGTTCACAGGGCGGGGCAGCACAGTTACCCTGCCTTATTCTATTTACAGGGAAATTCGTCATCAGGACTTACATATAATGCCATGTAAAGGAGCGTATTATGGCAAACACAAACCCGACAAATTCAATGAGATTCAGAGCCAAGATAGTAATGACGGCTGTGTTCGTAGTGCTCTTCGGAGGAGTTGCTGCGAATTTTTTCAGGATCTCTGTACTTAATAATAAAAAGTATCAGGCAATGGCAAACGACCGCCATTTCGGCTCAATAAAAATATCAGCCCACAGAGGTTCGATATATGATGCGAACGGAGCGGTCATAGCGAAGAGTGCTTCTGTATATAAGGTAATACTCGATCCGTCTTGTTTCAGAGATGAGCTCGTTGAGCTCAGGAAGCGCGTTGACAAGCGTAATTCTGATAAGCAGAGCGGTTCGTACAAGCCGAGATATGATGAGGAAGGCAAAGAGATAGATGCTCTTCCCGAATCTGTTGATGCTTTCGTTTCAGAAGTAAGCTCAAAGCTCTGTACAAAGCTCAATATAAAGCCTGAAGATGTTCAGAAAGCTATGGACGCTGATTCACAGTACAGTATGCTCCAGGATCAGGTCGAAAAGCAAGTTGCAGATGAGCTTATTTCATACTTTAACCAGTACAACATGATATCACTCTATGTTGAAGAGGACACAAAGAGATACTATCCGCAGAGTGAACTTGCGGCTTCAGTAGTAGGTTTCACCAATTCGGACGGAAACGGTCTCTACGGTATCGAAGCTAAATACGACGATTATCTTTCCGGCGTTGACGGCAAGACGATCTCAGCAAAGGACTCCAACGGAAACGAGCTCCCTTACAAATATTCAAAGACATACGCTGCCAAGAACGGCGACGATGTATATCTTACTATCGACAGCAATATCCAGTTCATCCTTGAAAAGCATCTTCAGGAAATGGTAAACGACTTCAAGGTAAAGAACCGCGGCTGTGCGATACTTATGAACTGCAAGACCGGTGCTGTATACGGTATGGCTCAGTACCCGTCATTTGATCTTAATCAGCCTTACGAGATCTCAGACAAGGTAGTGGCTGAAGAGATAAAGCAGATAACTGACAAAACTGAAGCTGATAAGCGTACCAAAGAGGAACGCGAGCTCCAGTGGAGAAATAAAGCTCTCACAGAGCGTTACGAGCCTGGTTCGGTATTCAAGGTGCTTACAAGTGCCGCAGCTGCTGAAGAGAATCTTATAGACTTTGAAAAAAGATATCTCTACTGTGACGGTGCAAAGGCGATCCCCGGAGTACCTAATCCTATCCACTGTCATCAGGAAGGCGGACACGATTCACAGACTTTCCAGGAAGCACTTACGAATTCCTGTAACCCTGCCTTTATTGACATCGGCTGGGCACTCGGTGAAGACAAGTTCGTGTATTACTGTGACGCTTTCGGTCTTTCCGAAACTACTGGCATCGACCTTCCTGCTGAGAGCAGAGGCGATCCCTTTACAAAGGATACGATAAACAAGCTCAATCTTGCTACCGGTTCTATCGGACAGGGTGAAACTGTTACTCCTCTTGAGATGATAACAGCTTACTGTGCTGCTGTAAACGGCGGCTATCTCCTTAAGCCTTATGTCGTAGACAAGGTAGTTGATCAGGAGGGCAATGTAGTTCTCAAGAACGAGAGAACTGTACGCCGTCAGGTAATTTCAGAGGATACTTCAAAGAAGCTTAGAAGCTGCCTTGAACAGGTCGTAAGCGGAAAGCCTGAGAGCAACGTAGCTATAACAGGTTATTCTATCGGAGGAAAATCCGGTACTTCACAGCGTAAGATGATCACAGCTGCAAATGAAGGCGGCGACTGGCGTCAGGCAGAAGATGCTTCAAAGCAGGAATACTGTGCTTCGTATGTATGCTTCACACCGGCTGAGGATCCCGAGCTTATACTTCTTGTTATGGCAGATATGCCTGATAAGAATATTGAATATTACGGAAGCAAGGTAGCTGTTCCTACTGCAAGAAAGATACTTGAAGAGATACTTCCCTATATGAATATGAGTCCGGAGTATACTGAGGAAGAGCTCCGTGACCTTGACGTTAAAATACCGCTTCTCGAGGGTACACTTGATGATGCAACTGCAACTCTTGACAGCATGGGCATCAAATATGAGAAGGTCGGCAACGGCATAGACGTTGTATCACAGTATCCGCTTACCGGTACAGCCATGGCGAAGACCGGAACGGTATACTTGTACACCGAAAAAGCAGCAACTCCGGAATATACGGAGGTACCTGATCTGCGGTACGCGGATCTGACGAATGTAAATCAGATCACGGAATCATATGCCGTCAATTATTCAACTTCCGGTGCACCGCCGTCCTCTGCAGGGGCGACAGTCGCGAAGCAGAATCTTGAACCGGGAACGCGAGTCCCGAAAGGAACCGTTATCGAACTGGAATTCAAGCTGCCGGATGTGGCATTCAATGATTAGTGTAAATAACAGGAATAAATAAATAATACAGGAGGCGTCGGAATGAAATTATATGAACTGCTTGAGAACAATGCTGAAACAAACATCGGAGAAACAGAGATAACATCCGTTACTGACAATACGGCAGAAGTCCGCGAGGGCAGTCTGTTCATATGTGTCAAGGGACAGAAGTTTGACGGACACAGTGCTGCGGCTGAAATGCTTGAAAAAGGCGCGGCGGCAGTTGTCTGCGAGCACGATCTCGGACTCGGAGACAGACAGATAATCACCGACAACTCCCGTAAACTCTACGGAAAGCTCTGTGCTGCGTGGTTCGGACACCCCGAGCGCAAGATAAAGATGATAGGCGTTACCGGAACAAACGGAAAGACTACTATCACCAACGTTATCAAGCATATACTTATGAATACAGGTCACAAGACCGGTCTCATAGGCACTATACAGAATGAGATAGGCAGCGAGGTAATACCTACTGAGAATACCACTCCGAAGACACACGAATTTATGGCTCTGCTTGACAGAATGGTGCGTGAGGGCTGTGAATATGTTGTAATGGAGGTATCATCTTTCGGACTCGTACAGAACCGTATCGGTTCATCGTGGTTCGGTATAGCTCTCTTCACTAATCTCACTCAGGATCACCTTGATTATCACAAGGATATGGAAGACTACTATCAGGCAAAGAAGATGCTCTTTGAGATCTGCGATACAGCCATCTGCAACATCGACGATGACTACGGCAGAAGACTCTACGGTGAGATAGGCTGTGACAAACAGACTTTCAGCACAAAGGAGAACGCAAACTTCTATGCTGACGGCATAAAGCTCAAAGCGAGCGGTTCAAGCTTCTGGTTCTGCAACGAGGGCAAGTCACACTTCGTAAAGACGAGGATACCGGGAATGTTCAACGTCTCGAACCTTACAGCTGCTATGGCAGCCTGCCTTAAAGCCGGCATACCGCTTGACAAGATAATCTCAGCAGTTGAGAGCTACGGCGGAGTAAAGGGACGCTGCGAGGTAATACCGACCGGCAGAGACTTTACAGTTATATGCGACTATGCACATACACCTGATGCTATCGAGAATGTTCTCAGGAGCGTTAAGGAATATGCTTCCGGCAGACTTATCTGCCTGTTCGGCTGCGGCGGTGACCGTGATGCGGCAAAGCGTCCTAAAATGGCTAAAGCAGCTGCAAAATATGCAGATATGCTCGTCGTTACTTCCGATAATCCTAGAAATGAGGATCCGGAAGCTATCATCTGCGAGATACTCACAGGTCTTGACGGCAGCGATGTGAAGTACGAAGTTGTCACAGACAGGCGTGAGGCGATATATTATGCCTTGAAAATTGCTGAAAAAGGTGATATAATAGTTCTTGCGGGCAAAGGACATGAGGATTATCAGATCCTTGCCGGTGGAAAACACATACACTTTGATGAGCGCGAGGTAGTTGCAGAGGGCTTGAAGCTTCTCAGCTGAGCGCGAAAAACTAATGGGAGTTGTTGAATAAAATGTCATTCTGGATCATAAATCTGATAGTATCGCTGGTTTCTTTTGCGCTGGCGGGAGTTTCGGGAATATATCTCGTTCCTTTCCTGCACCGTCTGAAGTTCGGTCAGCCTATAAAGACCAAGGACGGACCGCAGTGGCACGCAAAAAAGCAGGGTACTCCGACAATGGGCGGATTTATGTTCATAATAGCATCTGTGCTTACAGCGATAGCCGGCTATTGGATATACCGTATGCGCGGCGGCGTTGACACAACTGACAAGGAAGCACTCAACGGCTTTTACAGAATGATGAGCGTTGTTGCATTCTCAATGCTTTTCGGACTCATCGGATTCATAGACGACTTCATCAAGGTTGCAAGAAAGAACAACGACGGACTTTCGCCTCTTCAGAAAATGGCTTTCCAGCTTGTTGTTGCGGTAGCATTTCTGTTTGCTCTTTCAAGATTCGGCTGTGACGGCACACGTATCGATCTTGGATTTGTAAGGACACCTTCACTTGGTATCTTTTACTATCTGCTGATGATACCGGTAATAATATACCTCACAAATGCGGTGAATCTCACGGACGGTGTTGACGGCCTCTGCGGCTCGGTGACATTTGTTGCCATGCTGGTGTTCACAGTCTGCTGTGCTCTTCTCAGAGAAAACGAGCTCTCGCTCTTTACTATGGCACTCGCAGGCGGATGTCTCGGATTCCTTATCTGGAATCTCAACCCGGCTAAGTGCTTCATGGGAGATACAGGCTCAATGTTTCTCGGAGCAGCAGTTACCGGTGTGGGACTTGTACTCCATAATCATCTCCTTATGTTCCTTGTATCTCTTGTGTATATAATTGAAGCGCTTTCGGTAGTTATACAGGTAAGCTACTTCAAGTACACCAAGAAGAAGTACGGCGAGGGCAGAAGAATATTCAAGATGACTCCTATCCACCATCACTTTGAGATGAGCGGATTCAGCGAGTACAAGATAGTGATAACATTTTCAATGACAGGTATGATATTCGGCGTACTGGGAATAATCACATTACTGGTATTCTGAGCCTTTAAGGCACGGACATGATCCGGTGTGAACAGTTTGAACGGAGGACGCAATGGCGGAACGCAAAAAGAAAAAACAGGGTGCGGTCAGCACTTTGTGGAAGACCTTCGTCGGCGAAGGCAGAAACAGTGATATAAGTCTGTCGTTTTTTGCATACGTAATGATACTTCTCGTTGTGGGCATCGTTATGATGTCGTCTGCGAGCTATGCGTGGGCATACAGCGAAATGGACGGAGACGGTCTCTACTACGCGCGAAATCAGGCAAAAATGGCTGTTATCGGCTTTGGAGCGATGATCTTCTTCATGAAGATGGACTACCACAATCTTAAAAACATCAAGATACCGGTGATTAAGAAATTCAACATCGCCGGACTTCTCTATGTATTCGCGGCTTTACTGCTTGTGCTGGTACTTGCTATCGGTAACGATGAGGGCGGTACCATGGGCGCTAAGCGCTGGCTGACACTCGGACCTATCAACTTCCAGCCGTCTGAGTTTGCAAAGCTCGCTATCATCGTCTTCTTTGCGTACAATATGGAACGTGACGGCAAGAAGATGAACACCTTCAAGACAGGTATACTCAAATATGCCGGACTTATGGCAGTATATGCCCTGCTGCTCTATAAAGAGCCGCACCTTTCCGGTCTTATCCTTATAGTAACTATCTCGATAGCTATGATACTCTGCGGAGGCGCTAACAAGAAGCAGTTCGTACTGCTCGGTATAGCCGCTCTTGCACTTGCTGTGATCGTAATTTCATGGCAGGCTCAGATAGAGGACAGCTACGTTTCAAAGCGTATCAAGTCGTGGAACGATCCATTTGCGGACGTACTTGACGACACATGGCAGACAGCCAACTCAATAATCGCCATAGGCTCAGGCGGAATGTTCGGTCTGGGACTCGGCAACTCAAGACAGAAATATATGTATCTCCCCGAGACAAAGAACGACTTCGTATTCCCTATAGTATGCGAGGAACTTGGATTCGTGGGAGCATTTGCGATAATGATGGTATTCTTCCTTCTGGTAGTCGAGGGCTTCTCGATAGCAGTCCGCTGCAAGGACCGTTTCGGTATGCTCATCGCAGTTGGTATCACCACACAGATAGGAATACAGACCGTTCTCAACCTCGCCGTTGTAAGCAACCTCGTACCGAATACCGGTATCAGCCTGCCGTTCTTCAGTTACGGCGGTACGGCGCTTATAATGCAGCTTGCGGAAATGGGCATCATGCTCAACATCTCGCAGCAGAGGTACTACCCGTCGGATAAGCCGGCGAAAAAGAAAAAACGTGCAGCAGCTCCTGAAAAAACGGAGCTCACTAATGCGTAAAGGAGCTGTAATATGAGAGTTCTGATAGCCTGCGGCGGAACGGGTGGACACATAAATCCCGGTATCGCTATTGCAGATATGATAAAGGCAAAATATCCGGATGCAGAGTTTCTCTTTGCCGGAACTCCTAAGGGAATGGAGTCAAAGCTCGTCCCGAAGGCTGGTTACAGGCTTGAAACTATCAAGGTAGCCGGATTTCAGAGAAAGATCTCGCTTGAAAATGTCGGCAGGAACGCAAAGGCGCTTGCATATCTTGCAACTTCCGGCAAGAGAGCAAAGCAGATAATCAAGGATTTCAAGCCGGATATAGCTATCGGAACAGGCGGATACGCAGCCGGACCTGTTATAAGGAAGGCTGCAAAAATGGGTATCCCAACGGCAATCCATGAGCAGAATGCTTACCCGGGCGTTACCAACAGACTTCTCTCAAAGGAAGTTGACTATGTAATGCTCACAGTTATAGAGGCTCTTGACTATATGGACAAGAGCAAGTTCGAGTACAGCGTTACAGGACTCCCTGTGCGCAGCAACATCAACTCGATAACAAAGGAAGAGGCTCGCAGAAAGCTCGGCTTCAACGATGACCTGACGATACTTTCGTTCGGCGGAAGTCTTGGTGCCGGCTGTATTAACGAGACAATGGCTGCCGCTATCAAGTGGCACGTAAAAGAGGGACTGAATATCAACCATATTCACGGTTACGGCGGTATGGGAAAAGATACTTTCCCTAAAGAGATGAAAGAAGCCGGTATTCCGATGAAGTCAGACAGACTCAGGATAACCGAATACATAAATGATATGGACGTATGTCTTGCAGCGGCTGATGTTGTGATTTGCCGCAGTGGTGCTTCGACTCTTGCAGAGCTCGAGGCAGCCGGAAGAGCGTCTATACTGATACCTTCGCCGATAGTTGCCGGCAACCACCAGTATCATAATGCTATGGTACTCGGAAAGGGCGGCGCAGCTGTTGTTATAGAGCAGAAGGATGCTTCACCCGAAAGGCTTATCGCCGAGATAGAGAATTTCCTCAAGACTCCCGGCAAGGCAGATTCAATGGCAGATTGCGCTAAGAAGCTCTGCGTTGCAGATACCAACGAGCGTGTAATGAAAGTCGTTGAAAAACTCATAGCAAAGGGAAGAAAGTAACAATAATACACCTTGCAGCATAATATAAACAAAGGCTGTGAGGTGGTAATATGCAGAAATTGATAGTGGAAGGCGGCAGGAAGCTCCGCGGAGAGATAGCTCTCCAGGGAAGCAAGAACAGTTCGCTGCCTATAATGGCAGCAGCACTGCTGTGCGGAGAGGAATGTACTCTCAGGAACTGCCCTGCGCTGACCGATGTCTATGCGGCTTCACGCATACTCAATTGCGTGGGCTGTCGGTGTATGTTCTCGGGAAATACTGCTGTTGTTGACTCTTCGTCGCTGAGCGGTAATGAGATACCTGAGGAACTTATGCGCGAAATGCGATCGTCCATAATCTTTATGGGAGCAATGCTCGGACGTACAGGTGAATGTACAGTGAGCGTTCCCGGCGGCTGCGAACTCGGACCTCGTCCGATAGATATGCACCTTGTCGCTATGAGGAAAATGGGCGTAGATATAACTGACAGCGGAGGGAAGATAGTCTGCCGGGCACGCAAAGGACGCGCGAAAGGCGCCAAACTGTCCCTCAGCTTTCCATCGGTAGGTGCTACCGAAAACATCATTCTCTGTGCCGTTACGGCTGACGGGGAAACTGTTATAAACAATGCCGCAAGAGAGCCTGAGATATGCGATCTGTGCGGATTCCTGCGTGCCTGCGGAGCTGATATCAAAGGCGACGGCGGCAGCAGGATTGTCATAAACGGCAGGAAACAGCTTCACGGCTGCGACTATGCGGTAATGCCGGACAGGATAGCCGGTGCGACATACCTCTCGATGACGGCGGCTGCCGGAGGAGAGATAATACTTACAGAAGCCTGCGTTCCGGAAATGGAGCCGTTCCTGACGGTGCTCGAACAGACGGGATGCAGTATCTATACCCGCGAGAACAGGATATACCTGCGCAGCGGAACGCGTCTGAAAGCAGTCAGCGACAGGATAAGGACAATGCCTCATCCCGGATTTCCGACGGATGCACAGGCGGTGCTTATGTCAGCGCTTTCAGCTGCGGATGGCACAAGTGTATTTGAAGAGAACATCTTCGACTGCCGCTACCGGCATACAGACGCTCTTGTGAAAATGGGAGCAGATATACAAGTGCTTGGTAAAGTGGCGATAGTTCGCGGAGTGCAGCGGCTTCATGGAGCCAATGCCGAAGCAACTGACCTCAGAGGCGGAGCGGCGATGATATGTGCAGCTCTTTCAGCTGAGGGCACAAGCGAGATAACGAGAATAGAACATATCGACAGAGGATATGAAAAAATAGAGGACGCGGTCACGGCTCTGGGCGGAAGAATTCGCCGTGTGTGACCGGGAGATGGAGAAGATATGAAGGACGTTGAAAAAACTGATGTCGAAAGACAGAACAGCAGCAAGCGACTCAGACGACGCAAGCGAAATTTCAATATTTACGCGGCAGTAGTCGTTTTGCTCGCTGTGACCGTCGGACTAACTATCAGCTATACGTTTCTGTTCAATATAAACGAGATTAAGGTCTCAGGCGAGTCGGATATGTATACGGCTGAGCAGATAGTTGACGCTTCTGGTATCAAGGAGGGCGACAATCTTCTGAGACTTGATCCGAAGAAGAGTGAACAGGAGATTCTTGACAAGCTGCTTTATGTCGAGACTGCGGAAGTTGACAGGGACTTCCCCTCGTCACTTGAGATAACGGTCACAAGATGTGTTCCGGCATACAATATAAGCTATGACAACGGCGTTCTTCTTGTCAGCAAAAAGGGAAAGATACTTGCCGACAACGGCTTCATTACAGACGGACTTCCGGTGATATACGGCTATGAACCGTCTGTTAAGTTTGCCGGAAAGTCAGTAGAATCAGGAAATCAGCATAAAGCTGATGCGTTCGGTGAGTTCATGGCAAGCATAGATAAGGAATTTTCATCCGAGATAGCATCAGTAGATATGAGCGATGAATTCTCGATAGTTGTCAATTACAAGAACGGTATGGTGTTCAGAATGGGCAACTGGAACGATGTCAATTACAAACTTGAACTTGCTTCCAACGTAATGTCTGATGACAGCGTAAAGGGCAAGAAAGGCTATCTTACGATGGTCGGAGCTAATCAGTGCAGCTTCAGGATGAACAAGACAGGCGACAAGCTGATAACACCTGAGCAGCCTACAACAGAGCCTAAAACAGATGCTAACGGCAAGCCTATCGACGGTGAGTCGAATCCCGAACAGGAAGCTATCTTCGAGCATTACAACCAGAACCGTCCGGCAGATCAGCAGCAACAGCAGCAGGATCCCCAGCCTCAGCCCGGTCAGAACGGCGGAAACGACAACAACGCTTACAATAACAACAACGAGTATAATAATGGTTATGGCAACGACGGCGGAAACGCTTACGGCAACAATGACTACGCAGACGGTTACAATAACGGCTACGGCAATGATTACGGCGGATATGACGCTAACGGCGGTTATGGCGGAGCAGATTACGGAAACGGCTACGGTGGCGGATATGACCAGTATGTAGGCGGAGGACAGAACTATTAACAGTAAAACGAACTAAAATTTGTACAAAATGCCATATTAATACGCGCTGTAATTGTCAAATGCGCTGAAATTCAAAAAAATTAATTTCAGACTTGAAATAAGTAAGAGATTATGATAAAATATAAAGTGTATTTATAGAGTTATGATAATTTCTTAAAGATAAAATACAGGATAAATATTTTAGGAGGAGTTAAAAATGTCAGATTTCAACTATGAGGAAGCTCTGGAACCCGATGTTAACATAAAAGTAATCGGCGTCGGCGGCGGCGGCGGAAACGCTGTCAATTGTATGGTGGAGTCCGGAGTGAACAATATTGAATATATTGCTATCAATACTGACGCTAAGGCTCTTAATAAGTCAAAGGCTACAACAAGAATACCGATCGGTACAAAGCTCACAAAGGGCAGAGGCGCAGGCAACAAGCCTGAGATCGGTCAGAAGAGCGCTGAAGAGAACAGAGACGAGATCGAGACTCATCTCAAGGGCGCTGATATGATTTTTATCACAGCAGGTATGGGCGGCGGAACAGGTACCGGTGCAGCTCCTGTTGTTGCTAAGATCGCTAAGGAAATGGACATCCTCACAGTCGCAGTCGTTACTAAGCCTTTCCTCTTCGAGAGAGAGCAGAAAATGGCTCAGGCTGAGAGAGGTATCGAGGAACTCAGAAAGTATGTTGACTCTCTTATCGTCATCCCTAACGAAAAGCTCCTCGTTGGTCTTGACAAGCCACTTACAATGATCCAGTCATTCGCACTTTCAGACGATGTTCTCAAGACTGGTGTTAAGAGTATTTCCGACCTCATCGTTGAGGAAGGCTACATAAACCTCGATTTTGCCGATGTTTCTACAATTATGAAGGGCGCTGGCTATGCTCATATGGCTATCGGTCACGGTTCAGGCAAGGACAAGGCAAAGGAAGCTGCAAACGCAGTTATCTCCAGCCCGCTGCTTGAGACTTCTATCTCCGGTGCTAAGCGACTCCTCATCAACATTGCTATGTCTGAGGACGTTCTTTCTTCCGATGTTGACCAGGCTACAAAGATGATCACAGATACAGCTGCTGAGAACGTAGAGTTCATCTTCGGTACTGCATTCAAGGAAGATATGCAGGATGAGATGACTATTACTGTTATTGCTGCCGGATTCGGTGAGGACGATAACGTTGCAGTTGATGATCTTGGTATCACACCAGCTTCTGAGGAAGTTATCCAGATCGACAATCCCCTTATCGATGGTCTTGGTCTTGGCGGCACTTCTGCTGCAAAGGCTCCTGCAACAAATCAGGACTACGACCTCGACGACATCTTCAAAATGCTTGGCAACTGATAATCACGATTATAAGCGGTCCATTGCGGACCGCTTTTCTTTTACGCAAGACCTGCAAAAAGTCAGCATTTTTATTATGTGAGCCGTTGATTATGGTAGTTGTTTTATTAACTTGTCGTATAATTCGCTTTGTCAATTAGTAAAATGCACTAAAATGAACAAAAATTTTCTACATATCAATAGTTGAAATATTATATTGAATATGATATAATTGATTAAAGGCAATTTTATTCCTTGAATTTATGTTTGCCGCAGGTTTCTGCGGGGATAGGAGTGTATACAATGGAAGAACCAACCGTATTACGTACTGCCAGAATGGGTGGTTTCGTTAAAGAGGACGTTATGACATACCTCGATGAGCTTAATTCTAAGATCATCTCACTCGAGGAAGAGCTTAAGAAAGCTAAAGAAACCGGTCCCGCAGATTCACAGGAACTCACTAAGGCACGTAATCAGATCGATAACCTTCAGGAGAAGCTGAATGCTTCCAACAATGCTCTCAGAGCAGCAAAGAAGGAAAATGAAGACCTTAAGAAGAAGGCTGAAGAAGACCAGAAGCTTATCGCACAGCTCAAGGCTGGCGGCGGTGCAGGCGCTCAGGGCAATCAGCAGGCAACTGCTGCTCTCGAGGCTGCTAAGCGCGAGATAGATACTCTCAGAACAAAGCTCAAGGCTGCTGAAGATAAGGCTGCAGCTGCTCCGCAGGGCGGCGGACAGAATGCTCAGACAGCTCAGGCACTTGAAGCTGCTAAGCGTGAGATAGATACTCTCAGAGCTAAACTCAAGGCTGCAGAAGAAAAGGCAGCTGCTGCTCCTCAGGGTGCACAGGCTGGTGCTGGTCAGCCTGCAGATGTTGCTAAGCTCAAGCAGGATCTCACAAAGCTTACAGAAGACCTCAATATCAAGACTAAGGAACTCGCTGAGAAGGAGAACAAGCTTCTCCAGACAGTTAAGGATAACGAAGTAGCTCTTGCTAAGAAGGATGCAGAGATCAGCAAGCTCAACGATGAAATCTCAGATCTCAAGGAGAGCGGCGGCGGCATGATCCCGTCATCGTTCGATATGGGTGCTCTCTTCACAGAGGCTCAGAAGACTGCTGGTAAGATCACTATCGAAGCTCAGAAGAATGCTGAGAGAGTTACCAAGGAAGCTAACGACAAGGCTGACAATATCGTTAAGGAAGCTACTGCTGAAGCAGAAAAGACAATCGCTAACGCTAACACAACAGCTGAGACAGCTATCAAGGAAGCTAACGATCAGGCTAAGCAGACTATCGACCAGGCTAATGCTCAGGCTAAGAATACAGTCAACGAGGCTAACAACCACGCTGACAAGGTTAACGAGATGTCCGATGCTGTTCGTAAGATGCTTCTCAACGAGATCGAAAGCATCAATACAAAGTTCAGCGACATCACTTCTGTACTCAACCGTCTCTCCAACCAGGCTACTGACCGCATGAGTGAGGCTAAGCTCATCATCGGTGAAGCTCGCAAGGCTGTTGACGACGACGAGACAAAGAAGGTTGTAAAGAAGGGCGAGCCCCCGGCTGCAACTTTCAAGCCTGCTGATGCTCCCAAGGCTGATATGAAGAATGTTCCGAGCGCAGCTGCAGAAAAGGAAGCACCTAAGTCTTCAGATCCTTTTGCTAATATCAGCTCACCTCAGTCATTCAACGCAGGTAACAGAAACAACAACAATAATAACAACAGCAATAATGCTAACAACAATAACAGCAAACCGGCTCAGAACAACAATGCTCAGGCCGCTGCTGATCAGGCAAAGCAGCAGAATGCTAAGAAGAACTTCAACTTCGATATGGCAGAGCTCCTCAAGGCTGCTGAAGAAGAAGCCGCTAAGGACACTGAAGCCTGATAACAACTGAATATTACCGCAGTTCCGGTTATTTCCGGAGCTGCGGATAATATATTATTCTGATAACTTTTGACAACGGCTGCTTCCGGCAGCTTAATTCGGAATGTTGGTGGATACCTTGCTCGAACTGGATTTAATTAACAGCGAAACAAGTAATATGACCGATGAAGAGCTCGCGGTTATGGCGAAATCAAGTAAAGTCGCCGCGGAAGCTCTTATTTCGCGTTACTCAAAGCTGATACTGATAAAATCAGAATTGTTCGCAAACGACCGTACCGACAGTGAAGATCTGCGACAGGAGGGACTTATGAGCCTTCTTAAAGCTGCTTCTTCATTTGATCCGGGCAGAGGAGTCAAGTTTTCGACTTACTGTGAGGTCTGTATCTCAAACCGTCTGCGAACTGTCTGTGCAGGTTCAGGAAAAAGTCCGAAATTTTCTGAAAGTCTCGATGATGTCAGCGAGAGTGAAGCGTTGTCCGTGGAGGAAACTCCCGAAAGTATCTGTCTGTACAAGGAGACTATGTCCGAAATATCAAGGACTGTGGATTCTGTACTTTCTTCGGCTGAACGCCGTGCCTTCCGTCTATGTATGCAGGGGCTAAGCTATCGCTGCACCGCAAAGAGACTGGGAGTCAGCGAAAAGGCTGTCGATAACGCTATGCAGCGCGCAAGAAGAAAGCTCCGCGCGTTTGTGTTGCCCTAAGTTTATGACTGTGTAGCTTAAATCCAGAGCGTTGTTTTACAAAGATGCCGGTGGAAATCCGGCCGTGGTCCAAATATTTTAAGCGAGGTATTGAAGATGTACGAAGACAAGACATTAGTCTGCAAAGAATGTGGAAGCGAATTCATTTTCTCCGCAGGCGAACAGGAATTCTATGCAGAGAAAGGTTTCGTGAATGAGCCCCAGAGATGTAAGGCTTGCCGCGACGCAAGAAAGAATGCAGGTAAGGCAGAAAGAGTTATGTATACTGCTACTTGCGCTTCATGCGGTGGTGAGGCTAAGGTTCCTTTTGAACCCAAAGAGGGCAGAGCCGTATATTGCAGCGAATGTTTCGCTAAGATGAACGAGGCTTGATTTCGTGAATCGCCGGCACGGTCGGAGACGGCTGTGCCGGAATTTTTATGCCGTGTTTCATTTGCGGGAAGTTCACAGGGCGTTGCTGTGGGAGAAACTCTGGATAAAGAGTTCTTACTGCTATACCAAGTGTACCTGCCGCAAATGAAGCACATAACCTATATTTTGAACGGAGAGTATTTATGCTTGATAAGAGATTGGAGAAAATAGCAGGATTAGTCAGCGGCAGAGGTATTGCAGTCGATGTTGGTACAGATCATGCCTATCTTGCAGCTGAACTCGTGACTTCGGGCAGATGCAGCCGTGTCATAGCTTCCGATATAAAGGAAGGTCCTCTCGAATCAGCTGCGAGAACGGTCGAGAAATACGGTGTGACTGACAAGGTACAGCTTATCCTTTCTGACGGACTTGCAGAAGTTCCCATGGACGGCGTGACAGACGTTGCAATAGCCGGAATGGGCGGCGAGACGATCGCAGATATTATCAGAGGACTCAGCTATGACCGCTACGAGCCTGAGAACGTCCGCTGGATACTCCAGCCGATGACAAAGCCTGAGTATCTCCGCAAAGCTCTCTATGAGCTTGATCTTCAGATAATCGGCGAGTATGCAGTTGAAGAGGGCGGAAAACTCTACGTGATAATGGTAGCTGAATACAATCCCGAATTCCGCCGCCTTACAGAATTTGAGGCTCTGTACGGCTTTTTTGCCGATGATGATGAAATGGGAAGAAAGTATCGTGAACATGAGTCAGAGAGACTTGCAAAGATAGCAGAGAATCTCAGTTCAGCCGGTAAGGACAATGAAGCCATACACTATTCAGCGCTGTCCGAGAAGATGAAAAACGGCGTGGACATTTACCCGGTCAATGAGATATACAGCTTCCTTGATTCAGTATTTCCTTTTGAGAGACAGGAGAAATGGGATAATTCGGGACTGCTTGTGAACTCGGGCACAGACTGTTCAAAGGTGCTTATGACGCTCGATATTGACAAGAGAGCAGTCGATGAAGCGGAGCTTAAAGCAGCTGATATGGTCGTTTCACATCACCCGGTCATATTCAGTCCGCTTAAGAGAATAAGCTCAGAAATGCCTGTTTATCGCCTTGTGAAGAACGACATTTCAGCAGTTTGTATGCATACGAATGTTGATATTTCGCCTCTCGGAACTAACGGATTTATTCTCCGTGAGCTGAGGAAAAACTATGAGTTAGAGTGCGAACCGGAGCACATCAACTTTGAGGAGTGCGGTTACATCTGCACGCTGAAAGAGACTGTTCCGGCAGCTGAATTTGCGGAAACTCTCAAGAAGATATTCGGCTGTGAGTACATCCGTGCGTCAGCTGATACGGGTATGGTGAAGAAGGTCGCTTTCTGTTCGGGTTCCGGCGGTTCATTCCTTGCGGATGTTGCGGCGAATGGCTGTGATACCTACGTTACAGGCGATGTTAAGCACGATGTGTGGATGGATGCGCAGAGTGTCGGTGTAAAGGTCTTTGACTGCGGACACTTCCACACGGAGAACCCTGTTATATGGGAGTTCAGACGTATTCTCGAGCAGAGATTTCCGCGCCTTGACGTAGAGATAGCTGAGAGTTCAGTTGATCCATGCATATATTTCTGAGGTGAATATAATGATATATACTTGTCCGGTCTGCGGTAAACCGCTTGAAACAGCCGGAAACAGCTATAAATGCTCTGACGGTCACAGCTTTGACAAGGCAAGGAGCGGCTATGTGAATCTGCTTCTTTCCAAGCACATCGGCAAGACTATTCACGGTGACAACAAGCTTATGGTGCGTGCAAGGAGAGAATTCCTTGAAAAGGGCTACTATCAGCCGCTAAGAGACGCTCTCTGCAAGGCTGTAAAGGAGAATTTCAGCGGCAGCGTCCTGCTGGATGCCGGCTGCGGTGAAGGTTATTATACTTCGGCAGTTTCCGGAACGCTTGGAACAGCGGCAGAGGTCTACGGTATCGACATATCAAAAATTGCTGCGGAATTCGCTGCAAAACGCCATGACGGAGTGAACTATGCTGCCGGAAGCGTGTTCCACATACCTGTCGCTGACGCTTCATGTGATATGCTTATAACCTTGTTCTCACCTTACTGCGGTGAGGAGTTCGTGAGAGTCCTGCGTAACGGCGGTGTTATGATAATGGCAATACCGTCAACGGACCATCTATGGGAGCTGAAACAGAAAATATACGATACACCGTATAAAAATGAGGTCAAGCCCTACGAACTCGAAGGCTTTTCGTTTATCGGGAAAGAGCACATCAGGTATATGATGGAGCTCGCCTCGCAGGAAGACATACAGCAGTTATTCTCGATGACTCCGTATTATTACAGGACAGGGCAGGAACAGCAGAAGCGGCTTGAAGCAATTGACAGGCTGAACGTAACTGCGGATTTTGAACTGCTTATATATAAGAACAACAGCAATTAATGATTAGTGAAGGACTGATATTATGGCGCTCGACGGCGCATTTCTCTATGCAATAAGATCGGAACTCCTGCCGCTCATAGGGGGCAGAGTTGAAAAAATACACCAGCCATCGCGCGAAGAGATAATTATCTCGATACGCACAAGGCAGGGCAGCAATAAACTCTATATATCGGCAAATGCCGGCGGTGCCCGCGTACACGTCACACAGCTTTCTGTGGACAATCCGCAGACTCCGCCGATGTTCTGTATGCTGCTCAGAAAAAGACTTGGCAGCGGAAAACTCATAGCAGTCCGTCAGGACGGCCTTGAGCGAATACTCTTCCTTGATTTTGAGTGCGTGAACGAACTCGGTGACGTGGTTACCGTGACGCTTGCCTGCGAGATAATGGGACGCTGTTCAAATCTCGTTATCATCGATGGCGAGAGCAGAGTCGTTGACAGTATCAAGCGAGTTGACGAGGATATGTCACGCGAAAGACTCGTTCTGCCGGGAATGAGATATGAATTTCCGCCCCGTGACGACCGCCTTAACTTCCTTACAGCAGAGCCTGAACAGATAGTGAACGCCCTCAGAGCAGTCAATAATGCCGAGCTTTCAAAGGCTTTGATTCGTGTTTTCGAGGGTATCTCCCCGATACTTGCGCGCGAGTGGACATTCTTTGCCGGCAGGGGAGCACATCTTGAAAGCTCCACCGTTGAAGGTGACCAGCTCGACCGTCTGCTCTTCGCGGTAAAACGTACAAAGGAACAGCTTATAAACGGCGAATGCTGCTTCTCGGCAGTCAGCGACAAGGAAGGACAGCTAAAGGATTTCTCCTTTATCCGTCTGTCGCAGTTCGGAACACTTATGCTCACAAAGGAGCTGCCGTCAGCATCGGCTCTTCTTGACTACTTCTACTCGGAACGCGACAGAACACAGCGTACAAAGCAGCGTGCGAACGACCTATTCAAGTTGCTTGTGAACCTCACAGAGAGGACTTCACGCCGTATCGCTGCACAGAAAGAGGAGCTCGTTGCCTGTGCGGAACGTGATAAGTATAAGCTGTGCGGTGACCTTATATCCGCTAATATGTACCGCCTGAAAAAAGGCGACAGTCTTGCTGTACTCGAGAATTTCTACGAAGAGGACTGTCCGTCGGTTGAAATAAAGCTTGATGTCAGAAAAACTCCGTCACAGAACGCGCAGCATTACTACAACGAATACAAAAAGGCAGTAACAGCTGAGGAAAAGCTCACAGAGCAGATAGCAAAGGGTGAGGAGGAGCTCCAGTATCTCGACAGCGTCTTTGATTCGCTGACGAGAGCGGCTTCGGAAAACGACATAATACAGCTTCGTCTTGAACTCAGTGAACAGGGCTATATCAGGTCGGGACTCGGCAAGGCCAAGCCTCCGAAAGCGCTTCCGCCAATTGAGTACAAGTCAAGTGACGGCTTTACTATACTTGTCGGACGAAACAACAGGCAGAACGATCAGCTCACACTGAAATTTGCTGAAAAATCAGATATATGGCTGCACACACAGACTATAACCGGTTCACACGTACTGATACTTACAGATGGCGAAACTCCGCCGGATTCTACCATAGAGGAAGCCGCAGTGATAGCTGCTGTGAACAGCCGCGGCAGAGGCTCGAATCTCGTTCCGGTTGATTACTGTCTTGCAAGATATGTCAAAAAGCCTGCCGGAGCTAAACCCGGAAAGGTAATATTCACGAACTATAAGACAGCTTTTGTGCGTCCTGATGCAGAGCTTGAACAGAAGCTTAGAGTATAATGATGAACAGGATACTGACTGAGGAATTCTTTCACCGTGATGGTATGGAAGTTGCTCCCGAGCTTGTGGGAAAGATAATTGCCCGTAAGCTCGACGACGGGACAGTTCTACGCGAGCGAATAGCCGAAACGGAACTCTACCGCGGCGAGGAGGACAAGGGCTGTCATGCTTCAAAGGGCAGGACTCCGCGTACAGAGCTGCTTTTCGGCGAGAGCGGCATAATATATGTCTATCTCTGTTATGGTATGCATTGGCTGATGAACGTCATAACCGGCGAAAAGGATCAGCCGCAGGGAATACTTCTGAGAGCCGGAGAAACAAAGAACGGTCCTGCGAAACTGACGAAATACCTTCAGATAGACGGAAGTTTCAACGGCCGGCCTATATGCGGAAACGATACTGTCTGGATAGAGGACGACGGTTACCGTCCTAAGCTGAGGACAGCTCCGAGAGTTGGCATAGACTATGCCGGAGATTACTGGAAGAATATAGAATGGCGATTTATAGCGGACGGAGAGTGATAGTATGGACGTTAAGAGCCTTGCGTTCAGGCAGATACGTGATATTTGCGAGCCTTTGAGCTGTGGACCGGTTGAGGGCGGATATATGTTCATACTTACGCACAGCCGTGCGGAGTTCGTTGTCGACGGCGGACGTGTGGAAGTTCCTCCTGAGACTGCGATAATATACGGAAGTGATGTCCGCTGGGAATGTTTCCCTGCAGATGAAGCCCTTGTCTGTGATTGGATATACTTTGAAGCAGGCGGTGATACAGATTACCTTGAATCTCTCGAACTGCCTGTCGGTCAGCCGCTTTTTTTTGCCGATACTGAATTCATTACAGAGCTGATACGTAATATAACGGCGGAATTCTATTCGCTTGCACCGCGGCGCGGAAAAATGCTCGATACGATGATGAAACTCCTGCTGGTAAAGCTCAGCGATGCCTGTGTGCAGATAGGAGAGCAGTTACAGTCTGCGGAGCCGCATTACAGTGCGCTTGCGGAGCTCAGAGCCAGGATATACCGCAATCCTCAGCAGCGCTGGAACGTTGACTCGATGGCAGCTGAGGTGAATATGTCACGATCGTATTTTCAGCATATATACCGTGAGAGCTTCGGCGTTTCGTGTATAGCTGACGTTATAAACAGCAAGATAGAAAAGGCGAAAGAGATACTTTCTGAAACCGGCTGTACCGTTGCTCAGGTGGCTGCGATGTGCGGCTATGACAATGAGGAACATTTTATGCGGCAGTTCAAGAAAGCTACGGGTGTAACACCGACTGGATTCAGGAAGAATTTATGACGCTATATATTGACAAATTGTGAATGAGGCGCTATAATAAAAGTGATATGAACGGAAACTATTACCGCCCGGAGAACACTGCTCTGAGCGGAATTCACGACGAATGAGAGGGAAAAATATGTCAAAAAAGATTATCAGAAGCATAGCGGCACTTACAGCTGCTGCGGCTATGCTGCCCTTTGCGACTGCTGTGAAGCCTGCAGAGAAGTATACAGCTTCCGCAGCCGTTGACGACTGTCATGACGACTGGCTCCATGTAAACGAGAATGCTGAGGTCGTTGACAAGGACGGCAACCCCGTATGGATGACCGGTGTAAACTGGTTCGGCTACAATGCCGGCAGACAGGTATTCGACGGCGTATGGTCAAAGAATATGCACAGTATGCTCAATCAGATCGCTGACCACGGCTTCAATCTGCTTCGTGTACCTATGTCAACACAGATAATTCTTCAGTGGAAGAACAAAAAGCCTGATACAAGCAATGATGTCGGTGAAGTAAATATGATGGTCAATGCTTACTCAAACCCTGAGCTTACTGTTGAGGGCGGCGTTGACGGTGAAGGAAAGTACACTATCATGTACAGCTTTGATATATGGAACAAGGCTGTTCAGTGGTGTAAGGAAAACGGTATGAAGATCATGATCGACATACACAGTGCTACTTCTGCTTCAATGGGACATCAGAAGCCTCTTTGGTACGATGATAACTTCTCTGAGGACGACTGGCTCGAAGCTCTTGAGTGGTTCTGTGACTACTATAAGGATGATGATACTATCATAGCTATCGACCTCAAGAACGAGCCTCACGGAAAGCCTGAAGAAGGTACATTCGCAAAGTGGGATGATTCGACTGACAATAATAACTGGAAGTATGCTGCTGAAAAAGGCGCTATGGCTTGCCTTAATCAGAACCCGAATCTTCTCATAATGATAGAAGGTACAGAGTGCTATCCTGATTTCTCAAAGGGTGCAGACTGGACAACTCCTTCAGTAGATTACGCTCATTATGACGAGCCTTCACCGATATTCGGTGCATGGTGGGGCGGAAATCTTCGCGGTGTAAAGGATCATCCTGTTGACATCGGCAAGTACAACAAGCAGATAGTATATTCACCTCATGACTACGGTCCGCTCGTATGGAAGCAGAAGTGGTTCTATATGGACGATCCGAGCAAGACATTCAGCCGCGAGACTCTCCTTGACGATTACTGGAGAGATTCATGGGCTTACCTCATTGAGGAAAAGAAGTATCCGCTTCTTATGGGCGAATGGGGCGGCTTTATCGACGAGGAGCATGATCCTACCGGTGAAAACAAGCACTGGATGCAGGAGCTCCGTGATTACATGATCGACAAGCACATCCACCACACTTTCTGGTGCTTCAATGAGAATTCCGGTGATACAGGCGGACTTGTATACGATGACTTCGGCAAGTGGGACGAGGATAAGTACGATTTCGTAAAGCCTTCACTCTGGCAGAACGATGACGGAAAGTTTATCAGCCTTGACCACCAGTATCCTATTGGTGAGAACGGTATCTCTCTCAGCGAATACTACGGCGGAGAGCCTTCAACACGTCCAACAACTACTCAGTCTGAAACAACATCTTCAACTGTAACTACAACTACCACAACTTCTGACGAGACAACTGCAACGACTACCGGTACAGAAGATCCGTCAGAGCTCAAGGTTACTGTCAAGGGTGATGCAAACCTCGACAATAGTGTAAACATCGCAGACGCTGTACTTGTTATGCAGGTTTCAACTAACCCCGACAAGTATGGTCAGGGCAAGAGTTCTTTCAGCATTACAGCTCAGGGCGAGGTAAATGCAGATGTTGACGGCAAGAAGGGACTTTCAAATGCTGATGCTCTTCTTATACAGAAATTCAAGCTCGGACTTGTAAAGAGCTTATAATAACGATAAGGACGGCTTCGTGCCGTCCTTTTTTATTGCGAAAATCGTAAAGTTATGGTGAAATATTGCGGTTTGCTGTTGCTATTTTTAAGAAAGTGTGATATAATTTAATGTGAATCAAAAAATGCGGAGGTATTATGATAACAGTAAGCAATGTCAGCGTTCAGTTCGGAGGAACTACGCTTTTCAAGAACGTAAATCTCAAATTCACAAACGGTAACTGCTACGGCGTAATCGGCGCTAACGGTGCAGGCAAGTCAACATTCCTCAGAGTGCTCTGCGGAGAACTCGAACCGGCTTCCGGAGAGGTTGTAATGCCAAAGGAGGAACGTCTCAGCGTACTCAGACAGGATCACTTTGCTTTCGATGAGTATACCGTACTCGACACCGTTATAATGGGCAACGCACGTCTCTATGAGATAATGCAGGAAAAGGATGCTCTTTATGCAAAGGAGGACTTCTCAGACGAGGACGGCGTAAAGGCATCTGAGCTCGAGGGTGAATTTGCAGAGCTCAACGGCTGGGAGGCTGAATCCGATGCTTCCAAGCTCATACAGGGACTTGGTCTGCCGGAGGATATACTCTACCAGCAGATGTCAGGACTCTCCGGTAACGACAAGGTCAAGGTGCTTCTTGCACAGGCACTTTTCGGCAACCCGGACATTATTCTTCTTGACGAGCCTACCAACCACCTTGATATTGACGCAGTAAAGTGGCTTGAGGAATTCCTCTCCGAGTATTTCGGAACAGTCATAGTTGTATCCCATGACAGACACTTCCTCAACAACGTCTGCACCCACATCGTTGACATTGACTACAACAAGATCAAGATGTATGTCGGAAACTACGAATTCTGGTACGAATCCAGCCAGCTTATCCAGCGCATGATAAAGCAGCAGAACAAGAAGAACGAGGAAAAGATAAAGGAACTCAAGGACTTTATCGCGCGTTTCTCTGCAAACAAGTCCAAGTCTAACCAGGCTACTTCAAGACGTAAGCTAATTGAAAAGCTGACTGTCGAGGAACTTCCGGCTTCAAGCAGAAGATACCCGTTCATCGGCTTCGATATGGACAGAGAGCTAGGCAAGGACGTTCTCCAGGTAGAGGGTATAAGCAAGACGGTTGACGGCGTTAAGCTGCTCGACAACGTAAGCTTCACTCTCGGACGCACCGACAAGGTAGCCTTCATCGGCGAGAGCGAACAGGCTATTACTATGCTTTTCAAGATACTCATGGAAGAGGAGCAGCCTGACGAGGGCAGTTTCAAGTGGGGCGTATCCGTAACGACTTCATATATGCCGGTAGACAACGGTGAGTACTTCAATGGCTGCGAGATGTCGATACTCGACTGGATAAGACAGTATTCAGTCAAGGACGAAACAGAGACCTATCTCCGCGGCTTCCTCGGACGTATGCTGTTCTCCGGCGATGACGTATACAAGCCTGTAAACGTTCTTTCAGGAGGCGAAAAGGTGAGATGTATGTTCTCACGTATGATGCTTTTCGGCTCAAACGTGCTCCTGCTTGACCGTCCTACGAACCACCTTGACCTTGAGAGCATTACAGCTGTAAACAACAGCCTTATCAACTTCAAGGGCGTAGTTCTTCTTGCTTCACACGACCACGAGATACTCCAGACAACTGCAAACCGTATAATCGAGATCACTCCCGACGGCTGCATAGACCGTCAGGGAACATATGAGGAATTCATCGAATTCAAAAAACAGCAGGCAGAAGCCTGAAAACGAACGATAAACTAATCAGGTAAGCTAAGGGAGGTTTATTTATGCCATTTATCAACGTAAAGACCAATGTTTCTGTCTCTCAGGAACAGAAGCTGAGCATTAAATCCGCTATGGGACGCGCTATCACAGCTATCCCCGGAAAATCAGAGGGCTGGCTCATGGTAGGTATCGAGCCTGAGTACGACCTTTGGTTCAAGGGCGAGGATGCTCCTGCCGCTATGGTAGAGGTATCTATTTTCGGCAGTGCTTCTTCAAACGCGCTCACAACACTTACAAGCCATATTACAGGAATACTCACAGACACTATCGGCATATCGTCTGACAGAGTATACGTGAAATATACAAGTACGAACGATTGGGGCTGGAACGGTTCAAATTTCTGAGCTGATACTCACGGCGTACAGTATTGAAACTATTAACAAAGGAGGTCAATCATGCCATTTATCAATGTGAAAACTAATGTGTCGGTTACTGAAGACAGAGCTGAATCAGTGAAGTCTCTGCTCGGTCAGGCTATCACAGCTATTCCCGGAAAGTCAGAAGCGTGGCTTATGGTGGAGATAGAGGCTGAACGCAAACTATGGTTCAAGGGCACCGGAGAGGAAGCTGCTATGGTAGAAGTTAGCCTTTTCGGCGGCGCTTCACACAACGCTTATTTAACTCTCACAAGCCATATCACAGGTATAATCAGCTCACAGTTCGGAATACCGACAAGCAGGATATACGTGAAGTATTCCGAAACATCAAACTGGGGCTGGAACGGCTCAAATTTCTGAGGTGACAACTATGATAAAAACTAAACTGATATGCGGAGCTATGGCGGCTGTTATGATGAGTGCAGCTGTTCCGGCTTATATCGCAGCAAATACTTATGTTTATGCCGATTATGACTGGGCAGGCAGCGAATGTGAGCCGGCACACGATACTTCCCGTGATGTTCAGAAGTATGGTGTCGGAAATCCGTTCAACTACGGCGAAAGAAACACTCCTGCCGATGCTTCAACGGAAGAGATACGTGCGATAAACCATAAGATGTCGGTACAGGAAGTAAAGTATGCCCTCTACAAGGAGATCGACGAGCACTGGGAGCTTATTTCCAAACGTATCGGGCAGACTGACCGTGAAAAGGTCTATGCGCTCTTCCTCGGACTTGGTACAAGAGAGTCAACGCTCGGCGGAAACGGCGACGGTGCCGACCTCGAGACTGCCTATCTTGACGGATGGGGAGTTAACTCTGCACACGCATACGGCACTATGCAGACGGCTGTTACGGCTTTTGCCGACTGTGATCCGACATTCATGAAGGAGGACAATGTCCCTGAGATGTTCCAGTACTCCTTTACTGAGTCGAATTTCTATGATGCTATCATATCCAATCACATGGGTATCAGAAAGATACTCCACTTTGTACAGCTTTGTATAGACGAGGAGAAGATGACAGGCTATCAGGTCATCAGAAACTCTCTCAAGGCGTTCAATACCGGCTGGTGGTATATGGCGGAGGACGCAGGAGCTTACCGCACATATGCCGATGAGATATGCGCGATGGCACAGTTCTACTACAACGAGGGACACCTCTACGATAATGTATTCACATGGACAGAATCGCCTGCGGCTGCTCCGTACCGTACAGATGACCGCTGGGACTGGTGGGGCGACGGCGTACCGAGCATGGAACCCGTTGAGGAAACTACCGAGCCTGAGAGCGAGACAGTCAGTGAGACTTCGAGTGAACTGACACCTACTCTCAAGGGTGACGCAAACCTTGATAGTGACGTTAACATCGCAGATGCTGTTCTCGTTATGCAGGTATCGACAAATCCCGATAAATATGCACAGGGTAAGACTTCTCTCAGCATCAAGCCTCAGGGCGAGGTCAACGCAGACGTTGACGGCAAGAAGGGACTTTCAAATGCTGATGCTCTTCTTATACAGAAATTCAAACTCGGACTTATAGACAAGCTCTGAGTAATTCAGGGGACGTCCTAATCGGCGTCCCTTTCTGGTATCATATCGCACAAAACGGCATATAATGTCCCGGAGGCGATGTGATGAAACGTTTAGCGGCAGCACTTCTTGCTGCGTATATGTTTACTTCCTGCGAAGCGGCTGACAGCTCATTTTCTGAGCCTGAAACAGCTTCTGATATGACATACTGTCAGCAGGAAAGAGAGCAGCTTGGTGAACTGGCAGACGGCTATGTTCCGGTGAATTATCAGCATATGGCCGGGGAGTGGTTCCCGTATATGCACTATGAGAATTATATGCACGGAAAGTCAGAAGACGAGTTCCGTGAGAGTGTGAGGGAACTGTATTCGGCTGCTAAGGCAGAGGGGATAAACACTCTTTTTCTTCACGTTCACCCGTGTGGTGACGCATATTACCGTTCGGAGATATTCCCGCGCGGTACAAGCTGGGACGGTGACTATGATCCGTTTGCAGTGATGATCGAAGAAGCTCATAAGCTCGGTCTTTCGGTACACGCCTGGCTGAACCCTCTGCGCTGTCAGACAACAGAGCGGATGAAAGCGCTGCCTGACAGCTTCGTAGTAAAACAGTGGACAGAGAACGGCATAGCTAAGGAAGTGAACGGGCGCTGGTATCTCGATCCGTCATGTACAGAGACAGACGAACTTCTCAGAGATTGCATCAGAGAGATAATTACCAATTACGACGTTGACGGGATACACATAGACGATTATTTTTATCCGACAACTGCTCCGGAATTCGATGCAGAGGAGTTCGCAGCGAGCGGAAGTACAGATCTCGGAGAGTGGCGGCGTTCAAATTGTACCCGTATGGTCAGGGCGATGTATGACGAGGTTAAAAGCTGTGACAGCCGCGTAGAATTCGGGATAAGTCCGCAGGGCAGTATCAGCGGGAATTATGATTCGCAGTTTGCTGATGTCAGGCTTTGGAGCGGCGAAAAGGGCTATTGCGACTATATCGTTCCGCAGCTGTATTTCGGCTTTGAGAACGAGAGCTGTCCGTTTGCTGAGACTCTTGCCCTGTGGGAAACAATGACCTGTCCCGATGTCAGACTTGTGGCAGGACTCGGAGCGTACAAGCTTGGCAAAGCGGACAAGTGGGCAGGAGCTGCCGGCGAGAATGAATGGATAGAATCACCGGATATTATTCAGCGTCAGATAGAGCTTGTTGAAAAGTCTTCGGTTTCCGGATATGCTCTGTACCGCTGAGATTTAAGATTTGTTCAAGGAACGTATGATATGATAAACAGGAATGGAGGTGCTGATAATGAAACTGAAATGGCTTTCACTGCTTGCAGCTGCTATATTGTGCGGAACTGTTTCGTGCAGCGTCAAGGGCGGCAGTTCTGACAGCAGTGGGATTACTGTTAACGATACGGGTGAAAAAGGCGACGGTATGACTGTAACATTTCTCGATGTCGGCAAGGCTGACAGTATGGTCATTCAGACCGACAACAGCACAGTCGTGATCGACTGCGGCGAGAAAGGTGACGGCAAGGAACTCGTCAGATTTCTTAAAGATCAGGATATCAGCACGGTAGACTGTCTTATAATCACGCATTATGATAAAGATCACGTAGGCGGAGCGGCAAAGCTGATAAACAAGCTTGAAGTCAAGCGTGTGCTCGGACCGTATTATCAGGAATTCAGCGATGAAGCTGACAGCTTCCGTGATGCTATGAAAGAAGCAGCCATAGAGCCGGAGTATCTCCGTACAGACCGAGAGCTGGAGATCGGAGATGCTGAGTATACGGTATATGCGCCGAAGGAGGACTATTACGGGCCGGACAACGACAATGACTTCTCTTTGGTGACGAAGGTGAAGTATTACGATACAACATTTCTCTTTACCGGAGATGCTATGGACAAGCGCCTGGCAGAGGTTATGGATATAGGTGACTGTGATTTCCTGAAAGTCCCGTATCACGGCAGAAAGCTCGGTAACCTCAATGAATTTCTCGACAGAACAAAACCTGAATACGCTGTTGTAACTACTTCTGAAAAGGAGTTCTCACCGTTTACTGAGGATGCTCTTGAAAGCCATGATGTTGATTACCGTACGACCTTTGAAAACGGTGTGGTGACGGCTTTCAGCGACGGAAGCACGATAACTCTGAGCTCTGAACGCTAAGGCTCTTCGGCTTGACATACAGCCATAATAGTAGTAGAATAAGAGACGAGGAGTGTGAAAGATCATTATGCTAAAACTCAGACCAAATATGTTCGATGAATCATCGAAGTCCCACGCGCCTAAAGAGCTGTGGAAACTGATACTGATATTCCTGTTTGTGTTTCTTATCATATTGCTTGCAGAATCCATGATACCGGCAATAGTAGGCGCAAAGCCTATGGTCGAGGCGATAAATGAGCTGACTAATAACGGCAATAACAGAGCATCGTTCGATGACTCAATGGAAGCAGCCAAGGACGTTGCGATGAAGCCGTCCATTCTTTTATTATCGCTGTTCTGCACGGTTTTCGGAACGCTTATAAGTATTATGTTCTGCCGTCTTGTTGAGATGCGCCATGTATCGTCAATGGGAGCACGCGGCGGAAAGCGCAGAGCTGTCGTTCACTATTCTGAGGGAATGTTCATAGGCATAGTTATGATGACGACTATGACGCTGCTCACAGTAGCTTGCGGAGCCAATACGATAAAGCAGCTGAGCAATGTCAATTACTTGATGATACTGCTGTATTTCATCGGCTTTTTCATACAGGGAATGAGCGAGGAGTTCGTCTTCCGCGGATACTTTATGACAACTCTTGGCGCAAAGCACCATTCGTATATTGCAATAGCCGTAAGCTCAGTTGCTTTCGGAATGGCACATATCTCGAATCCGGGAATATCGCCGCTTGCGATGCTTAACCTTATACTTTACGGTGTGTTTGCAGCGGTATACATGATATACTTCGATGATATATGGGGCGTGTGCGGAATACACTCGCTGTGGAACTTTATGCAGGGCAACGTCTACGGAATAACCGTCAGCGGCGGCGCTGAGACAGAGTCTGTACTGAGAACGGTGCAGAAGTCTTCAAACAGCGTACTGACAGGCGGAAAATTCGGAATAGAGGGCAGTATCTTCGCAACGCTTGTGCTTACTGCAGGCATTGTGATAGTTCTGTATTTACAGTACCACAGGGAGAAAGCTTCTCCGGCGGCGGTTGAAGTGCCTGTGACCGCAGAGACCGAACCGGCAGAAAGCTCCGGAACTGAATAACTGCAAAGGCTGTAAGGATAGCTCCTTGCAGCCTTTTTTACGGGAAATATTGCAATTGAGTCCCATTTATTGTTGTTTTTTTAATAAGCTATTGACAAAGTACCAATAATATGACATAATAATAGTATTATGGATCATATCAGGAATTTCCTGATAATATAGAAACGAATTTATATGAAGGAGTGTACAGCGATGTTCAAAAAGATCATCAGCGGCGTTATGTCCGCAGCTTTACTGGTCACCTGCACATCTTATACTGCACCTGCAGCCACAGTAACAGCTGATGCCGCAACATCTAAGCATAACTATGCTGAGTTGATGGACAAATCTCTGTATTTCTACGAGATACAGCAGGCAGGACCTCTTCCGGAGTGGAACAGAGTTGAGTGGAAGAGCGATTCCACCATGGACGATCCGGTACTCGGCGGTTGGTATGACGCAGGAGATCACGTAAAGTTCAACCTGCCTATGGCTTATTCAGCTTCAATGCTTGCCTGGGGTATCTATCAGTATCCGGACGGCGTAGAGGAAGTCGGACTTATGGATACATATGTCAACAACCTCGTATTCGCACTCGATTATCTCGCAGCCTGCGATCTTGGCGATGAAGTCATCTATCAGGTAGGAAGCGGTAAGGACGACCATACATGGTGGGGACCTGTCGGTCTTCTCAAGGAAGGTATGGAGGACAACGGCCACGACTGGACAGAGGTCCGTTCTGCACTCAAGTCTTCAAAGGGCTGTACAGCGGTATTCGGTGAAATGTCTGCTGCTCTTGCTTCCGGATGTGCTGCTCTCAAGGGCAGAGTCGATGACAGCAAGCTTGCTGATTACCTCAAGCACGCTAAGAACATCTACAAGATAGCAGCGACTGATCCTAACGATAAAGTTTACAACGCAAGTGATGCTCAGGGCTTCTATCAGTCACGCCATCACTACGATCAGCTCTTCTATGCAGCAAACTGGCTGTATATGGCTACCGGCGACGAGAGCTTCCTCGATGACGCAAAGTCCTATATCCCCAAGCTTGACAAGCAGACCGGTGAAGGCGATACTATCGCATACGGTTGGTGCCACTGCTGGGACGACAATCTCCAGGGCGCAATGCTCCTTTACGCTATAAACACAGGCGACAAGGACGCTATCGCTCACGTTAAGAAGCATCTCCAGGTATGGCTCGATGCTAAAGGTCAGCCTACAACACTTCCCGGCGGACTCCGCTGGCTCACAGAGTGGGGCAGCCTCAGATATGCCTGCACAGCTGCATTCATCGCAGAGGTAGCAAGCGATACTATCTTCAAGGGACAGGACAATTCAGTTTACACAGATTTTGCAGAAACTCAGCTGAACTATGCACTCGGCGACAACCCTGACAACTTCAGCTATGTTGTTGGTTACGGTGAGAATTATCCTCAGAACCCGCACCACAGAACTGCACACGGTTCCTGGAAGAACGACTTCAAGGTGCCTGAAAAGACACGTCATATGGTATACGGTGGTCTCGTAGGCGGCCCTGACAAGACAGGCGCTTTCAACGACGATCGTAACGATTACGTTTACACCGAGGTAGCTACTGACTACAACGCAGGCTATACAGCAATGCTCTGTAAGATGATCGAGCTCTACGGCGGTACAGTAGATCCTAACTTCCCGCCTAAGGAAGTACACGATGCTCCTGAGTTCTTCGTTGAAGCTTCTTCAAAGGGCGCAGACTCACAGGGTATCACTATCAGCTTCAAGCTCACAAACCACACAGCTTGGCCTGCAAGAATAGAGGACAACGTTTCATTCCGCTACTATATGGATCTCAGCGAAGTTATCGCAGCAGGAAAGAATCCTGAGGATCTTGTTATCAGATGCGACCGTGACCAGGCTCAGATGTACAGCGGCGTAAAGCCGGCTGAGATCTCCAAGCCTAAGAAGTACTCCGGAGACATCTACTACATCGAGATCAACTTCCCTGACGGAAGAGCTATACTTCCTATCTCTGAGGGAAGCCACCAGTGTGAAGAGATAATCGCTATCGTAATGCCTGACTACGGCAACGGCTGGGACGCTTCAAACGACTTCTCAAACAAGGACTTACTCAGCGGCAAGACTTCAACAACCGCTGACGGTACAGTAAAGGGAATCGTTTCACCCTATATCCCCGTTTACGTAAACGGCGAGCTCTACTACGGCTATGAGCCTGACGGCACATATAAGGACGGTCTCGACAGTACAGGCACTGAGATCTCAACTGTATCTGTTACAAAGCTCGTAACAACTACCACAACAACTACTGTGACTACAACTACAACAGAAACTCCTACACCTTCGGAAGAAGATGATATAAAATGGGGTGACGCAAACTGCGACGGCAGTGTAAATATCGCTGATGCTGTACTGGTAATGCAGGTAGTTACAAATCCTGACAAATATGCTCAGGGCAAGACAGAAAAGAGCATAACTGCTAAGGGCGAGAGGAACGCTGATGTGGACACTTCTGTAAAGGGACTCACCAACAGGGATGCCCTTATGATACAGAAGTTTAAGCTGGGAATCATCGATAAACTTCCTGTTTAAGCATTCGCAGAAGGACAGTCCTGCAAGACTGTCCTTTTTCCTTAAAGGATAGGGCGTTTCCCTCATGATACTATGATTTGATTAAGAACGGAGACGTAGGAAAGTGGAAAAAATGTCAAAAAAGTCCCTGTGTGAAAACATCCTTACACAGATACGCCAGCCGCTTTGGGAAAACTGGTATATCCAGGAGAAGATAGGTTCCGGAGCATACAGCGCTGTATATAAGGTAACGGCTCAGCGTATGAACCGTACAGATGTTTCGGCGCTGAAGATAGAACCTATCGTTCCGGACGAGGATACAGCAGCAGATGAAGAAAAGCGAATTGCTTTTCTCGAAAAGCACAAGGCACTCGCAGAAAACGAGTCAACGATAATGTACTCGCTCAGAAACTGTCCGAATATAGTAACATATGAGGATGAGGATCTGCGTGAACTCATAATAGACGGCAAACAGGTCGGATATTATTTCCTGATACGCATGGAGTATCTCAGCTGCCTGAGCGACCTGCTGAAAAAGCGCAAATATCAGCTAACGGAGGAGAATATCCTCAACCTTGCCTGTGATATAGGAAAGGCAATAAAAACAGCTCACGATCAGGGTATTATACACCGTGATCTGAAGCCGGGCAACTTCTTTATTGACAAGAACGGAGTATACAAGCTCGGTGACTTCAATATTTCCAAGCAGACTGAGGATTCACGTGATATAGCCGGAACGAAGAGCTACTTTGCTCCGGAAGTGTATTTCGCACGGCAGAGCGGAAACGCTTACACCGCCCAGGCAGATATATACTCATTCGGCATTTGTCTCTATCAGCTCATGAACGACCTCTATCTGCCGTTTGAAGAGGGCTCTGACGCCGCCAAGGCTGTTGAACGCAGAATGACAGGCGAACAGCTTCCGGCGCCTAAAAGGGCATCTGAGAAGCTCTCAGCGATAATCCTCAAAGCCTGTGCATTCAACAAAGAGGACAGATATGCTTCGATAGACGATATGCTTGCAGACCTCAAGGCGCTGAAGAAGAAAGACACTCAGCCGGCAGAAGAAATGAAGGTCTATGATCCGGAGGAGTATGCAGTACCGGAGCAGGCTGCTTTCCCGAAGCCGAAGGAGTTCAACCCCATACCGATAATAGCGATAGTGGCGGTACTGCTCATAGCAGGTGCTACGGCTCTGCTGTGTGTCAAGTTCCTTGGTGATGACAGTAGCGATAACAGCAGTGCTGTGACGGAGCGTGATGTACCGATAAGTGAGATCTCACTCAATATGGACACAGTAGATATTGACGTCTGGGAAGATGTTACTATCACTAAGGTAGACTGTCCTGATGTGATAAAGCTCGAAGACATCACGTCTATGTTCGGGTTTGAATACGAACCGCCGACACTTCGTGCTGATAACAGCGATCTTGTGGTAACTGTCAACGAGGATGCGACAGAAAAGCTCTGTGTTGAAACTCCTACGTCAGACCTTATCATCAAGGCAAAGCGCACCGGAAAAGAGTATGTCATAACGGTAGACGCTGCGAAGTTAGCCGATAAGGAAAAGGACTATCCTATCACTATACGCAACAATGACGGAAGCGTATCCAAGAAGGTAAATGTAAGAGTCCGCAGAACAGGACCTTTCAGGGAAGAGATAAGACGAGTATCGAGTGATCCGTCAATAATAGAATTCAACGATGACAGTACATTTATTGTACATTCAACAGGAACAGTCACAGTAGACTGGGTATATAATTCAGAGGTTCTTTACTCAAAAACAGTAACTATCGAAGAATAAAGGAGGGCTTGCATCATGCCCGGAAAACACGATAATGATTTCAAAAACGGTGATATATACGGTCAGCCGGAAAACAGCGGATCTCCTGAAAGAAACGGACATTTCGGAAAGGTGACTCCCGACAAGGAACCGGCTTACTATGAGGAAACTCAGATGTTCAACAGACCGGAAGCTCCCAAGCAGACTCCGCAGAACAGTTATCTGCAGAATTCTCCGAAGCAGAGTGTTCATCAGCCGGAAAACTATCCGCAGAACGCTCATAACTCATACGGAATGACACAGGGTAGTTCACCTCAGAATAACGCTGCCCCATACGGACAACAGCAGGGCGGCTATCCGCAGAACAATCCTGCCCCATACGGACAGCAGCAGGGCGGCTACCCTCAGAACAACCCTAACCCATACGGACAACAGCAGGGCGGCTACCCTCAGAACAACCCTAACCCATACGGACAGCAGCAGGGCGGCTATCCACAGAATAACCCTAACCCGTATGGACAGCAGCAGGGCGGCTATCCACAGAATAACCCTAACCCGTATGGACAGCAGCAGGGCGGCTATCCACAGAACAATCCTAACCCATACGGACAACAGCAGGGTGGCTATCCGCAGAACAATCCTGATCCGTACAGACAGAGCGGATTCAACCCTTACCTGCGTGAACGCCCCGAGCCTGTGAGAAATGAGCAGACCAGCGGCAAAAAGAAAAAAGTCAAAAAGAAACAGCCGATGAAGACATCGACTGCTGTGCTTATAGTGGTAACACTTGCGATAGTTCTGTTCGGAGTAGTTCCGGCAACGCTGATATTCTTGCTCAAGGACAAGGACGATTCCGGAAGCAGCAGCGTTAAGGGTTCGAATCAGACAACTTCTCAGACCACCGAAACTGATTCGGAAGAAGAGGAAGAGACTACTGAGGAAACTACCGAAGAGCAGACCGAGTCTGACAGGTTCATTGCTATGATAGATGTTGTCGGATATAGCAGTAAGATCGCTGAGAGCGCCCTTCGTGACGCAGGTTTCAAGGTGTTCTGCAAGAATGTTTACAGCGATGAAGTTGCTGAGGGCAAGGTAGTTTCTCAGAACTACGATCCCGGATTCAAGATAGCACGCGGCACACTGGTAACGATCGAAGTATCACTCGGACCTGAGCCTACAAAGGTATCAGCAGAGGATAAGGTCGAAGTTCCTGATGTCAAGGGAATGAACATCGATAAAGCGATCAAAAAGCTTGAATCGAGCGGATTTACTTATGAAGTTGTCTATCAGCCCTGCGATGCGTCTGTCAAAGACGAATATATTCATACAGTATTGTCTCAGACTCCGTCATATGGCGTTAAACGTGAAAAGGGAACAAAGGTAACGATAAATGTTGCCAAGAGGGATGATAAAACTCCTGTAGCGACCGGAAAAGTCATTACAGAGGAAACAGACCTTAATGTCCGCAAGGAGAATAATACTGACTCAGAGATCATCGGCAAGCTGCCAAAGGGTTCAAATGTAGATATCATCTATGAATTTGAAGGCTGGTATGCAATATTGTATAACGGCGAGGTCGCATTTGTATCAAAGGACTATGTTGAACTTCCTGAAAATGCAAATAAGATACCTCAGTTACAACGTTCTCCGAACGCAGTATAAGAAACAGAACAGGACGCAGTTAAATGCGTCCTGTTTTTTATTATCATAAAGCCAAAAAAGACCGCCCCGAGGGAGGGCGGCCTTAAGTAATTCATGATCAAACGAGGAAGAAGCTTCCTTCGTTGCCATCAATAACGTAGTAAACCTTGTTCTCTTCAGGCTTAACGTAAACGTTAACAGTCTTAGGAGACTTCACGCCTGCATTATCGATAGCCTTAGCGATGATTTCATCTGTTGTGAGCTCAGCTCCGAGGTACTGTACGTATACAGTTGCAACAGTTTTCTTAGCAGCTGTCTTCTTAGGAGCAGCAGCAGTCTTCTTGGGAGCAGCTGTCTTCTTAGCAGCAGCTGTCTTCTTAGGAGCAGCAGCCTTCTTGGGAGCAGCAGCCTTCTTAGGAGCAGCAGCCTTCTTGGTTGCAGTCTTCTTTTCAGCGGCAGGAGCCTTTACTTCTGCTGCCTTCTCTGCAGCCTTAACGATTTTTTCATCAGCCATAACTGTAACCTCCTTGAATTACTTGTTTACAGCAGTCTTGAGAGCCTGTCCAGCCTTGAAAGCAGGAGCCTTAGACGCGGGAGCAGTCATCATCTTTCCTGTCTGAGGATTCTTGACCTGCTTTTCCTTTCTGTCGCGAACCTCAAATGTACCGAAGCCTACGAGAGAAACCTTTTCACCGCCTGCAAGTGACTCTGTGATAGCAGAGATGATTGCATTTACAGCGATCTCAGCATTCTTCTTAGTGAATTCAGTCTTTTCAGCAACTACGCCGATTAACTCTGTCTTTGTCATATTATTATCCTCCATATATAAGATTTATAATTGAATTATATACCCTTTAGCCCGATTTGTCAAGGAAATAGCGAAAAAATGTTAAAACGACGTATATTCGGCTGCTGACGACCTGATTTTTATGGAAAACGGCTATAAAATGCGGTGTTTTCGGGGCGTTTCGGAGTGTTTGACAAACAGTTTACGAGTGATAGACAGAGTCTCAATTTGCGGATAATTCGCCGTTTTCATCGACATCTATCTCTATCGTGTCACCTGAGGACAGGTCGCTGGAGATGATCTTTTTTGCAACGAGAGTCTCGACCTTGCTCTGTATAAATCTTCTGAGCGGACGCGCACCGAAGTTAGGATCGTAACCGCAGTCAACAATGAGTGACTTAGCCGCATCGCTTACGCTGAGGCGGAGGTGCTTGTCGGAGAGACGTCTGCGGAGGTCATCGAGCATAAGGTCAACGATGTGGAGGATGTTTTCCTTGGTGAGCGGCTTGTAGAAGATGATCTCATCGAGACGGTTGAGAAACTCCGGTCTGAACTGCTGTTTGAGCAGAGCGTGAACCTCGTCGCGTGCCTGCTGGGTGATATTGCCCTCGGAGTCAATACCGTCGAGTATGCAGTGTGAACCGAGATTTGATGTGAGTATGATGATAGTGTTCTTGAAGTCAACTGTGCGGCCCTGAGAGTCTGTTATACGGCCGTCGTCGAGAACCTGGAGCAGTACGTTGAATACATCCGGGTGAGCCTTCTCGACCTCGTCAAAGAGGATAACGGAGTAAGGCTTTCTGCGGACGGCTTCTGTGAGCTGACCGCCCTCGTCGTAGCCGACATATCCGGGAGGCGCTCCGATGAGTCTGCTGACGCTGTGCTTCTCCATGTATTCGCTCATATCTATGCGGACGATGTTCTTTTCATCGTCAAAGAGAGTTTCAGAGAGAGCCTTGGCAAGCTCTGTTTTGCCGACGCCGGTAGGTCCGAGGAAGAGGAACGAACCGATAGGTCTGTCGGGATCCTGAATGCCTGCACGGGAGCGGAGAATAGCTTCGCTGACTCTTGTAACAGCTTCGTCCTGACCGATAACGCGCTTATGGAGTATATTCTCGAGGTTGAGTATCTTTTCTTTTTCGCCCTCCATGAGCTTTGCAACCGGGATACCTGTCCAGCGGCAGACTATCTTTGCGACTTCCTCTTCTGTGACCTTGTCACGGAGCAGACGGTCATCGCCGATATCCTGTTCAGCCTTGTGTTCGAGATCTTCGAGCTGTTTCTTCAGAGCGGGAAGTCTTCCGTATTTGAGTTCAGCCGCCTTGTTGAGGTCGTACTCACGTTCAGCCTTGTCTATCTCGCCGCTGAGACGTTCTATCTCTTCACGGAGCTTCTGTACAGCTGTGATGTCAGTCTTTTCGTTCTCCCACTTAGCCTTCATCGCATTGAACTTGTCACGGAGTTCGGACAGCTCCTGCTGTATTTCTGAAAGGTGCTCCTGAGAGATGTTGTCGCTTTCTTTTTTGAGAGCGGCTTCTTCGATCTCGAGCTGAACTATCTTGCGTGATATCTCGTCCATTTCGGTCGGCATAGAGTCCATTTCCGTACGAATCGTAGCGCAGGCTTCGTCTATGAGGTCGATAGCCTTATCCGGCAGGAAGCGGTCTGAGATGTATCTGTTGGAGAGGACGGCAGCTGATATGAGTGCATTGTCCTGTATCTTTACGCCGTGGAACACTTCGTAGCGCTCTTTCAGACCTCTCAGGATAGAGATAGTGTCCTCAACTGTCGGTTCGTCAACAAGTACAGGCTGGAAACGTCTTTCGAGCGCAGGATCCTTTTCTATGTACTGTCTGTACTCATTGAGTGTAGTTGCACCGATACAATGCAGCTCACCTCTTGCGAGCATCGGCTTGAGGAGATTGCCTGCGTCCATAGCACCGTCAGTCTTGCCGGCACCGACGATAGTGTGGAGCTCGTCTATGAAGAGGATTATCTGACCGTTGCTGTTCTTTATCTCGTTGAGAACGGCTTTGAGACGTTCCTCGAATTCACCGCGGTACTTAGCACCTGCAACGAGAGCGCCGAGGTCGAGAGAGAATATCTTTCTGTCCTTCAGGCTGTCGGGAACGTCACCGGCAACGATACGCAGAGCGAGTCCTTCAGCAATGGCAGTCTTGCCGACACCGGGTTCACCGATGAGAACAGGGTTGTTCTTGGTCTTACGTGAGAGTATGCGGATAACATTACGTATCTCGCTGTCACGTCCGATGACTGGATCGAGCTTGTTGCGCTGAGCGAGTCCGACGAGTTCCTGACCGTACTTTGCAAGAACATCGTAAGTCTCCTCGGGATTTTCACTTGTGACTCTTGTATTGCCGCGAACGCTCATCAGAGCACTCAGAAATGCGTCCTGAGTGATGTTGAAGGCTTTGAGGAGTGATTCTACGTCCTTGTCCTTGCAGGCGATGAGAGCGAGGAAAACGTGCTCTACGGAAACGAATTCGTCCTTCATATTTGAAGCGATCTGCTCTGCGGTCATTAGAGCGCGGTCAGCGTTTCCGGAGAGACCAACCTGAGAGCTTCTTCCGCTGCCGGTGACTTTGGGCAGAGCGCCGATGCGCTTGTCAGTCTCGGCTGAGAGCATTTCAGTATCAATATTCATCTTTTTCAGGAGCTGCGGGATAAGACCGTTCTCCTGAGCGAGAAGACCGGCGAAGATATGCACCGGTTCAACTATCTGATTTGAGTTCATCACCGCGATATTCTGAGCCTTTACGACAGCGGCGATAGTTTTCTGTGTGTATTTTTCAGAATTCATAATTATCCTCCTTTATGTCATAGGTCGATGTGCGTGTTATGGAACGGAACGGCTACAAAATGAACTCCTCGAGCAGCTTTGTATAATCACGGGAAAGCTGCGGTGCGTACTCTGCGAAGTTCTGCGGAGCGGCGAAGTAAGTCTGTATCGACGTGTTAAGGTCGTTGAGGTAGCGGCTTATAGCCTGACCTGTCTCTTCCTCGCTGAGACCGCAGTTAATAAGTTTACGCGAGAAGCTTCCGCTGCCAAGCGAGAAAACGTAATCGGGACAGCCATGAGCGGCAAGGGCATTTGCTTCAAGCTCAACACGGTATGCGAAGAAATTTCCGAACATATCTATAAGCTGAGCGCTCTGCGTTCGTATCTGCACCCTGAGAGTGCCGAGATATTCGTTTGGTGAGCGTTCGAGCTCGACCTTATAGTTTATAGTAGGGCGGTATTTGAAGTCGAGTGCTGTACGCAGAGTCATCAGCGAAGCCGAGCGCTGCTGCTGTATGCTGAATGAATTGCTTATGAGGTCTGAGACTGAGCCGAAGATCTCGCGCATACGCATTTCGGGGGTAACGCAGGAGAGATGCTGTGCGAGTATCTGATTTATAAGATTGGAACGGCTTGTGCCGCGCTTGTAGGCCTCACGGTCAACAGCACGTATGACGTCGTCCATGAGGACGAGACTGTATACACTTTTCTTCATAGAATATCACCTCCGGTGTTCTTTGGATATATTATAGCACTGCTTATAGAATTTGTCAAGCGGATTATATAATTTTGTTTGCAACTTTTTGAGAGCAAAAAAAGTCCTTCCCGATTGGGAAGGAGTCGGCGACTCAAACGGTAAAACCGCTTAGCACTGTGAGTCATCCGTCAATACAAGTTAAAAGAAGTTATTGAGAATAGAAAACATGAAAAAATTACAAATGAAAGGGGTTAGTTTTAAGTATTGACAAAAACTATTTCTGTGGCTTGCAATGAATTAATATTCAGTATCAAGAACATGAGAGGGGAGGGTACTTGATACTGAATACCAATATCTTCATCGCTGTATATATTATATTGCATAGTAGAGAGATTGACAATATATATTTGCAAACAAAACTGCATAATAGTGTACTTTTGAATGAAATATGAGCAATTTTATTGTCAACTTTTTGTAAATAAGTTATAGCATATTGCAAATTAATAATTTAGAAATATAGGCTATACAAATATTGCGGTGCAATTTGAAAGTTGACCAAAAATTGCTCCGCTGTAAAATACAGCGGAGCAGCTATTATCGTATTATCTTATATCTTAAAGAGAGAAAAGATTTTTACCGGATTCAACTGTGAAGTCTCCCTTACGGTCTGAACCGGCATTGATAGTAAACTTGGTTCCTTCTGCAAGCTCGGGAGAGAGCATGAGCACACAGCGGAAATCGTTCGAGGGAGTGAATGAAGCGGCTTCCTTTCCGTTGAGTGAGAGCTTGACAGCTGTGCCGCCTGAGACTGTTCCGCCCAAGTCTGTGATAATGTAAGGCTTTGCAGATTTTGAAAGCGCTGATACCTGGTTGCCTGCCGCAAAGAGATAGCCGTCAGTGTAGTTGAACGGGCCTGCTGCATAAATGGAGCTCTTTTCATCCTTCTTGCCGCCGCAGATGTAAGATGTACCGCCGTTCACGTTGATAGAACCCTTTGACTTGAGACCGTTAGTGCTGCCGTTTACTGTCAGAGTACCGCCGTTGATGGTTATGTCGTCGTTGGCACAGATGCCTGACTTAGCGGCTTTGATGTTGCAGATACTGTTATCGAAGATAACGTCGTCATCGCTGGTGATACCGTGAGCGTTGCCTGCGTTGATGTTGAGTGTACCGTTGCCCTTGATGCGGAGCGTGTCGTTGGAGAAGATAACACCGTCGTTGACTTTGCTCTTGGTGACGTCAGCGAGGTTGTTCACAGAGCCTTCCTTGACCTTTATAGTACACTTCTTAGCTTCGTCAACGTATATTGCCGGGCCGTATGTGCAGGTCAGGTCCACGCCGTTGAGGATGATAGTTACTTTTTCCTCTGAGGCTGTGCTTACGTAGATCTGACCGTCGGAGACTTTCCCTGTGAAGATATAGTCACCGCCGGATGTGATTTTTACAGTAGAACCGTCCACAACGGCATTCTCGCCGCTTATGGAAGGCTTGGAGCCGAGCTTTATCTCAGCTGTGTAGGACTTTTCTTCTTCCTCAGGCTCCTGATTCTGTGCTGAACCGCTGCCGGAGTTTCCACCGGCTGTTGTAGTTTTCTGAGGAGTTGGATCGTTCTTCTTGTCGGAGCCGCTCGGGGTGCTGTTTCCGCCGCCTGAAGCCGGAGTCTGCTGTGGAGTATCAGAGCTTCCTGAACCGCCGTCTGAGCTTCCGCCTGAACCGTTATCGTCCTGCTGACCTGTCTGATCGCTGGAACTGCCTCCGCCGCCGTTTGATGAAGGAGTATTGCCGCCTGCGGTAGTTGTCTTCTGTGCAGGAGTGCCGTCGGCGTTTGTTGCAGCCTGTGATGAAGCTTCGGAAGTCTTTTCCTTTGAAGCAGAGGAGGATTTCTGCGTGGAAGCCTCAGAAGCACTCTGAGCTGCCTGCGATGAATCCTCTCCTACGGGAGAGAAAGCGTCCGAAACGCCTGCGGGGGCGGTTGATGTTGAAGAACTGTCTTCAACGTCCCTGCCGCATGAAAAAGCTGTTGCCATGAGGGTAAATGCTGCAGCCGCAGCGAGTATCTTTCTGTGATCCATAATGATTCTTCTCCTTCTGTAAAAATCCTGTATATACGGAATTAGCCAGACCAGAATTACTCTGTGTCCGGCTGTCCGCTATATTAAAGAGGTGGTACTATCAGCTTTCATAGATCTTATCGTCGTATCTGAAGAATACGAGATTGATCGTCATATTTCCATTGAGAGCACGGAGCTCGTCGATGAACTTCTTCTGATCTGTGCTGTCGTCGATCTCGACGCTGTAGATCAGCTCGAAGAGAGTACCGAAGTTAGTTGTCTTTACTCTTCTGAGCTTGTGGAAAGAAGTATATCTGCTGAGAACGGGATCGAAAACGCCCTGATAGTCGAGGTTTTCGGGAATAGTTATTTTGAGAGTCATATGTCTCTTGCTGCTTGCTCCGAAATCAATAACTGAGAGGGCATACATTACGATGCCGAGTATAACGAAGAAGCATATAGCAAATCCTACATATCCAACTCCGCAGGCAACACCTGCTGCCATAGCAAAGAAGATGTACGAAATATCCTTTGGATCGCCGGCGACGCTTCTGAATCTTACGAGACTGAATGCACCTGCAACACTGAGTGCGCCTGCGAGGGAGTTGATGGTAAGGAGGATTATACACACGATAGTCGGGAGCATAGTCATTGTCATGACGTAGCTCTGAGAGTAGCCTTCCTTTTTATGAGAAAGGATATATACCATTGAAATTAAAAATCCTATGATGAGTGCAGCGAACATACAGATAAAGAAATCCTTGCCTGTGATAGTATCGCTTTTTACAACACCGTCTTCATATTTTGATAAAACATTGCCAAAAAAACCGTTGGGAAACATTATTATACACTCCTGTTCATTATTGCCGGATTATGGATCATTGATATTCCTGAGATGTAGATATGTTTTTCGTCCTTGACCTGTTCCTTGACGAAATTCTGATAAGCTCTTCCGTACTTTGAGAAGCTGGTCTTGAAGATGCCGAGCTCTGAGAGCTTCTTAACGAGCCATTCAGGCATAGCGTCCGAGACCTTGACTTCCATAAGTCTCTGGTCAGCGCCTATGATATAGTTGCCGTAGCTTTCGTAGCCAAGGCTGAGATCGTAACGTCTTTCAGTGATCTTACGGTCAAAGGTAAGGCGGAAATCACTGTTCTCCTTACCGAAGAAAGCTTCGCGCTGATAGCTGATGTACTGTTTCGGTGAGATAGGGTAATTGCCGAGGAATACATCGAGCTCGCGGAATACCTGTTCTGTTATGTACTTATCCATAGCAGGTTTGGTGCGGTCAGCGAAATAAGCATCCGACTCAGCGAGAGTCATAGCAACTCTGCGCTTGGTAACGATACCGCCGATCTTCTTCTTGATTTCGAGGAAGACTGTATCGTCAGGAGCAGCCGGTGAATAATAGCTGCGCAGTCTGATCTTTTCCTTGTAGTAAGGCTTAGAAAGTGATTCTCTGATGAGGTAGTCGTCAGGCGTATCATAGTATATGTTGTAGATACCGTATTCTTTGCCGCCGACACAGAATTTATCGGGTTCCATATACTGGCTGATGACTTCCATGAGTGAGTGATACTGGTGCATGTCAAGCAGGAACTTGATCTCTTTGCGTGCAAAAGTATTGATAGCCATGTTTTTCTCCGAAGTGCCTAAACCCCGGAGGTTCACGCTCCTTTCGTTTAATTTGACTATATTATAGCCTTCCAATCTTAAAAAAACCTTAAATCAACTGTGCAAATATTGCGGAAAATACGAAAGAATTGTTAAAGATAGTGAAAATTGCGGTCAAGTTCCCTTTGCATTACAACAGTATACCAATTATAATGAACTGTTATTTTTTATTATAATAGTACAGAGCGTATATTTGTTTCTGCTCTTATAATACTCCTTTTTTTGTCTCCTGTCAAATAATACGGATAAAATCCGCAATTAACGACAAGTATTCCGCAATTTCAGATAATTTTTGGTCAAGTTTAAGATTATTTTAAGATTATACTATTATACTGATTACCGTAGAGATCGAATCCCACCTCTCAGGGGAAAATAAAAAGGAGTAATGTATTATGAAAAAATCAGGAGTAAAACGAATACTCGCTGGACTCTCTTCATTATGTGTCCTTGCAGCAGCTATGCCGGCTGCAAGCTATGCGGCAGAATCAACTGGTGCTGTAAGAAAGCTTTACGGTGACGCAAACTGTGACGGTTACATTAATATCGCAGACGCAGTTCTTGTAATGCAGGTATCTACCAATCCCGACAAGTATGCTCAGGGCAAGAGCGATGTTAGCATATCAGCAGCAGGCGAATTCAACGCAGACGTTGACGGCAAGAAAGGTCTTTCAAACTCCGACGCTCTGCTTATCCAGAAGCACAAGCTCGGACTTATAGATAAATTCCCTGTTGAGGAAACAGAACCGGTTATCGACAGCGTAGCTATCCATCTCGGCAGCAGCATAACAGTTGAAGGCGACGAGGCAGGATATGTTTCACTTTCAGGAAGTGTTATAACTATCACACATTCCGGTACATTCTATATCGACGGTACTCTCGAGGACGGTCAGATATGTGTAAATATCCCCGATGAAGCAGCTGACGCTGAGACAGTAAAGCTCTTCCTCAACGGCGCAAACATCACAGGCAAGTCCGCACCGGCTATCCTTGTTTCAAATGCCGAGAACACTTCTATAAACATAGTTGACGGCACAGAGAACACCATTTCCGACGGCGATACAGCTTATGCAAACGCTGACGGCACACCTTCCGGTGAAGCTGTTATCGAAGCCAAGGACGACCTTACTATCAAGGGCGGCGATAAGGGTACCGGTATACTCAATATCACAGCCAACACACAGGATGCTGTTTACTCTAAGAATGACCTCAAGATAAACGGCGGTATCATAAATGTAAAGACACTCAATAAAACCGACAAGACCAACGGCATTAACGGCAAGACGTCTCTCACAGTAAAGAGCGGTACTCTCAATGTTGATACAGAGGGCGACGGAATCAAGTCATCCAAGGGAGCAGTTACAGTTTCCGGCGGAGAAGTTATCATAAAGGCTGGCAACGACGCTGTTCAGGCTGATACTACTATCGACATCTCAGGCGGTACAGTAGTTGCAGGCGGCGACCGCGGATTTACAGCTGTAACAGGCGTGAACATCACAGGCGGCAGAGTTATCGCAACAGCTACTGACAATCAGGCAACCAACGTTACAGCAGAAGGTCAGGCAGTTATGCTTCTCAACTGTATCGACGATGCTTCAAATACCAAGGACGGCTGCTGGAAGAAGAACAACACCCTCTATGTAAGCAGTATGGACGGATATACTGACTTCACCAAGAAGTATAAATATGTACTTATGTCCGATCCTACCATGGCTATCGGTACGGAAGTATTGCTGTACAACAAGGACACTAACGCAAACGTTACCTATGGTGCTGAGGGCAATCACAGATTCATGCTTGAAAGCAGCGTAAATACATTCGACAAGGTAGATATTGCAGGTATACTTCCCGTGCCTGTACCGACCGGCAGTTCGGAGAATACCATAAATTTTAACGGCGTATCAGCTGAGACAAGCGCGGCAGCTGATACAGTGACCGTAAACGGAAGCGCTGTAACAATTACTAAGCCCGGAACATTCACAGTTTCCGGTGAGGGAAAGGAAGTCCAGATAATCGTCGATGTTGATAAGACTGCATATCCCGCAGCAGTTGTTGAACTCGACCTTTCCGGCGCTGATCTCTCCAACAGCACCACTGCACCAATATATGTTGCATCAGTAGGCGATGAAGTGCAGATAGTTGCTAAAAAGGGGACTGTGAATGCTATTTCCGATGGTTCATCGCACACCCAGACCTATACCGACAGTGACGGCAATACCAATACTGTCGAGGGAGCTGTCTTTGCCCGTGACGATATAAAGTTCAAGGGCAGCGGTACTCTCACCGTGAACGGCAATCAGGATGATGCGATAGTCGGAAAGAATGATATAAAAATATATAACGGAAATCTTACCGTAAACGCTGTTGATGACGGCATACGTGCAAAGGACTCCGTTGTGATAGGCGATGATGTCAAGGCTGACGGCACTGCTGCCGACAATTCAGGACTTGTACTTACTGTGAACACAAAGTACGGTGACGGCATCAAGGCAACTTCCGATGAAACTGCCGAGGGAAAGACATACGGAAATGTCACCATAAACGGCGGAAAGATCACCATTAACTGTGAAGCTCTCAACGCTGATGTTGAGAACAGCACAGGCGGTGACGGCATACAGGCACAGCAGTCCTTCGTGATGAACGGCGGAGACGTTGACATCACAGTATACAAGGGCTCATCGTTCACAGGCTCAGGCACTACATCGTCAGGCGGACAGCAGGGCGGAAGACCTGGCGGCGGCGGATTCCCGGGCGGCGGCTTCGGTATGGACGGAAATGCCAACCACACACAGAATACCGCAAAGGGCATTAAGGCTTCCGGAATATATGAATCGGACGGCACTACCCTGAAGAGCGGCGGTACTATCACTATAAACGGCGGCAGCCTTACAGTTGATTCATCTGATGACTGCCTGCACTGTGCAGGTACTATGGACATCAACGGCGGAAACCTTTACTTGAAGAGCGCCGATGACGGACTCCATTCCGATACTACTCTCAATATCGGAAAAACAGCTGCAAATACATTTGACGATGTAGTTATATACATTCCCAAGTGCTACGAGGGCGTTGAAGCTATCACTATCAATCAGAACAGCGGAACTGTCTATGTTGTATCCGGCGATGACGGCTATAATGCTGCCGGCGGAAGCGACGGTTCAGGCGGTGGATTCCCGGGCTGGGGTTCAAGCAATTTCTCAGGCTCGATGAACCTCAACGGCGGATTTGTTGCAGTCAATTCTGCAAGCGGTGACCATGACGCATTCGACTCCAACGGAAACATCAACATCAACGGCGGATACTACTGTGCTAACGGTCAGGAACCTCTTGACTGCGGTGACGGCGGCGGCTTCTCTATAAATAAGAAGGGCGGCAATTATATCACTATGACTGCCGGCAATACTAACCTCACCACACGCTATACATTTGTTGATAAGTCCGGAAATGTCATCGTGTCATTCCTGTCCGCAAGCGGCAATGCGAGCAAGACTATCAGTGACAGCTCAGTAAGCCTTTACACAGGCGGCACAGTCAGCGGCGGCACAGCTCTTATCGCAGCTGCTTCTGACAATGTCTATACCGGCGGAACACTTTCCGGCGGTTCAGTTAAATAAAGCCAGCGAATAGAAAACAAACATATATAATGGCAGGGGTGCTACTCCGCTTGCGCCGCTGCTGGAAAAGGCCGCCTACGGGCGGTCTTTTTCTGTATCTGTACATAAAAAAGCGGCAGCCTTTTACTGACTGCCGCCGAATATTTATTTTTTGCCTTTGAATAACTGCTTGATGACAAGTCCTGCGCCGCCTGCCGTGAGTCCGAACATCAGGATAAACTCGTAAGCGCTTGTGGTTTTCCAGTATATGTGAGTTGTCGTGAACACACTTGCGAGAATTATGATCACACCAATAGCAAGTACAGCCCAGCCAAACATTTTCTTTTCCATCATGAACAGCATTCCGATGCCGATAACTGCCGGAAGAAGAACCATTCCGCTTGAGAGGTGGAACGAACCGATATGGTAGGAATAAAGCCCCCAATTGCTTGTGACATTGATATTCTGAAGTATCATATACAGTCCTGCTGCAAGCATTGCAAGACCACCGAAAAACTGAAGAAGATCGTTGCTTCCGTCGCTGCTGCTGCCTGATGAAGTGTTTCCGGAATATTTCAGCTCAGTGTTTGCACGGTGGCTTTTGAGTTCTTCATAGATCTTTTCAAGTTCTTTATCGCCTGTATTTTTAGCCATAGAATTATCCTCCTTTGAACTGCTGCTGATAGTCATTATAAACTAATTGCCGTCAAATGTCAATAGCCGGCGGCTATGCGGAGTATGTCACCGTAGAGTCTTGCGGAATCGCTTGCAAATCTGAAATTATGATCCTGCGGGTTCTGTATCTGCATAACTACTATATAGGAGCCGTTTGCGGCGTAGTCGGAGTAGTCTGTGAATTCAGGCTTCTGGTCTGAGTTGTCGCTGGAGTTTTTGAGACAGCCTGTTATGTACAGATAGTCACCCGCGCCGACCTCTGCTGTACCGGTCTTGGCATATAGAGTGTAGTTATCCGGAACGTATACTCCGAGCTTGTCTGCAACGCCCTTCATTCCTTCGAGGAGGGGAGCGCGGCATTCTTCGGGGATAGTGGCGATAACGTCATAAGCCTTGCTGCCGTCCTCTGATGAGGTCTTACCGTCGTTGGTATCGACGTATTCCTTGACGGTGAAAGGCCTTACCATGTCGCCGAATACAGCTTCTCTGCCGAGAGCTGCGAGGTAGAGCGGACAGGTCTTTACGTATGACTGACCGAAAGCGCTTCTTCTCAGGTCGTCATCGCAGTTTATCTCGATATAGTTCTCGAAGGGGCCAAAGTCGCATTCTATATCACAGCCCGTGCCAAAGTGGAATATATCCGCAAGGTCGCTGAGGACGTCCTCTGTGCCTATCTGCTGGAAAGCCTTGGCAAAGAAGATATTGCTCGAGTTTATGATAGCCGAAGTGAGCGTTCTCTCACCCATAGGATAGGACCAGCGGTTGGAATCCCAGTCCCAGTTGTGTATCGAAGTGCCGGAGTATTCCCAGTTGCCCTCGTCGGAAAGTGAAGTTACTCCGTGCTTAGCGGCAATAACTGCCGACATTATCTTGAAGCACGAACCCGGAGTCGCATTCTGGAATGCGCGGTTCATAAAGGCTCCTGACGGGAGCGTATCTGCGTAGGAGTGGTCAGCGCGGTACATATCCGGATCGTAGGACGGATAGGATACCTCTGACATAACAGAACCGTCGGTTCGCATTACCACTACCGAGCCGACTATATTATTGTTCTGCATATAATTGTATATCTGATCCTGCACGGACGAATCGAAGGTAAGTCTTGCGGACTGTCCGACGTTCTCGTGTCCCTGCACAGGTGAAGGGTTCTTCTGCATGAGCTGATCGCTGAGAACGCTGTCAAGACCGCCTGATTCTCTGCTGAGTATATTTGCAAAGCTTATCTTGTGGTTCTGATCGTAGTAGCGGACGCTCGTATCGCCTTCGTATTCGCTGTATACGAGCACATTTCCGGCACAGTCGCAGAGGTCGCCCTTTATGACAGCCTGTGTCGTTGTGACCGTAGTGGTCGTGGCAGCAGCTGTTGTTGTCGCAGCAGTTGTTACCGTAGAAGTAGCAGTTTCAGTTTCTGTGTAGATATGGCTGTTTCCTACCACACCGTGTTCATCTTCTGCTGAGTCGAGTCCTGCGAGAGTGTTGTCGCTGCTGTTGTGCGAAACAGAGTTGCACGAAAACATTGACATCGCCATAGCTGCCGCAGAGAGGAGCGCGGTTATCCTTTTTTTATCTGATCCCATAATATCATTCCCGATCGTAAAATTCCGGGATTTCCCCGTCAACAACATTATACTCTATTTTACAAATCCCGTCAATTAAAAATCGGTAACAGAATATTACCGGGAGGATAACAGCATTACCGTCAGCACAGGGCTTTGAGCAGTTTTTGAAAAAATCGGGCGCAACCCCTTGCAATTCACTGCAAGCTGTGATATAATAAGATGTAACCGTGCTTATGCACAACTTAATAATATGAAAAGAGGAATTGTAATGCCTGCAAATATTGTAGTTGGAACACAATGGGGCGACGAGGGTAAAGGTAAGATCATCGACATTCTCGCTTCCCGAGCTGACGTAGTAGTACGTTCACAGGGCGGCAACAATGCCGGTCATACTGTTGTAAATAACGGTGAGGTATACAAGCTCCACCTTATTCCTTCCGGTATTCTCTACCCGAATACACTCTGCCTTATCGGCGCAGGAGTTGTTCTTGATCCTAAGGACTTCATAGGCGAACTCGACAGCCTTGCTGAGAGAGGCATCAAGACAGAGGGACATCTCAAAGTTGATCCCCGCGCACAGATCGTAATGCCCTGGCACATCGCTCTCGACGGTCTTTCAGAGGCTTTCCGCGGCGGCAAGGACATCGGTACTACAAAGCGCGGTATCGGCCCTACATATATGGATAAGTATGAGCGCTGCGGAATCCGTATGTACGATCTCGTTCATCCTGAGGTACTCGCAGAAAAGATACAGTCCACAGGTAAGCTCAAGAACAAGATAATCACCGAAGTATACGGCGGCGAAGCATTCGACCTCGACGCTGTTACCAGGGAGTATACAGAGTACGGCAAGCGCCTTGCTTCCTACATGGACGACGTATCCGTTCTCACATTCGATGCTCACAAGGCAGGCAAGACTATCATGTTCGAGGGCGCACAGGCAACTCTTCTCGATATAGATTTCGGTACATATCCCTATGTTACTTCCTCACATCCCCTTTCAGCAGGCGTATGTGTAGGAACAGGCGTAGGTCCTAAGGTCATCACAAACATCATCGGTGTTGCTAAGGCTTATACAACAAGAGTAGGCAAGGGACCTTTCCCGACAGAGCTCGATGACGCAACAGGCGATCAGATCAGAAATGTCGGCGGCGAGTTCGGTACAACAACCGGCCGTCCGAGAAGAACAGGCTGGTTCGATGCAGTTATCGTTCGTCACTCTGTAAGAGTAAACGGCCTTGACAGCCTTGCTATCAACAAGCTCGACACTCTCGCAAATATCCCCACACTCAAAATGTGTGTAGCATACAAGAAGCCCGACGGAACAGTTACAGAGAATTTCCCTGCAACTCTTGAGGATCTCGAGGGATGCACACCTGTTTACGAGGAATTCCCCGGCTTCACAGAAGACATCTCAAAGTGCACCAGCTTCGATGAGCTTCCTGAGAACTGCAAGCGCTACATCGAGCGTCTTGAAGAACTCGTTGGCTGTCCTGTAAGCATGGTAGGCATCGGTCCCGACAGAACCCAGATACTCGAAAGATAAGAATATATCGCCATTTCAGAATATGAGGTGAATCGAATGTACGATGAAAACAGCTTCGGCGGCGGTCTGCCGGAAGACATAGACTACACACCGGATCAGCCTAAAATGGGCGCTCCCACAGGAGTTTCCGCACCTGTCCTCGATGATATAGACTATGTTGCGCCTTCCACAAAGAAGGACGGCCCGACAGGAGTTTCTGCTCCTGTGCTCGACGATATGGATACATATGTACCGGAGAGCTCAAAGAAAGACGGCCCCACAGGCGTTTCTGCCCCTGTACTTGATGATATGGATACCTATACACCTGACAGCAGCGCTAAGAAGGGCGCTCCCACAGGTGTTTCCGCTCCCGTTCTCGACGACGGCTATACAGCTCCCGTAGAGAATAAGCCGCTCGTTATGTCAGACGATGATATAATCAACGGCCTTACACCGGAGCTCAGATCACGTTTTGATGCCCTCCCGGCTGACAAGCAGAAGCAGGTCATTGATATGAGACGTACACAGCTCGGCGCTGTTGCACCTCCTGAAGAGGTAAAGGCTCCTGTGCTGGACGAGGATAACTATACTCCTCCTCCGAAGAAGGAAACTCCCGCACAGCCTGAGGCTCCTGTTACAGCTCCTATACTTGATGACGAGCCGGAAACTCCCAAGTACGTCCGCAAATTCGTTGACGAAGATGTTGAGCGTGCAAAGAGCGAAGCAAGAAACAAGGTATCGGCTTCCCTCGTATCCGAACAGAAGGACTCCAAGGAGAGTCTGCGAATGATGCTCGCACTCAAGGAAGAGCGTCAGGCAGAGCTCGCAAAGAAAGGCTTTACTGTTACACTTATCGTTGCGATAATCGGCGTTATCGGCGCAGTATGCTTCTATCTTCTCTATTCCGGACAGCTCGGACTCCCGTACAAGGAGAATATGAGCGGTATCAGCTCAAAGGTCGAGGATCTTTCACTCTACCTTGCAGCAATCGCAGGCGTAAGCGCACTCGGACTCATAAGCGGTCTGAATATCTTCAAGACTCTCGCATCGCTGTCCTATCTGCTGCTCAGCTTCCTGCAGATCTTCCCGGGTATCGGCATGATACCCCAGCACGAAGGTCCTATGCCGAAGATAGCGGCTCTTTACGGTATCGCACTTATCTGCTGTGTTGCAGTGTTCATCACACTTTCAGCCAGCGAGGCTATCGGACAGTTCTTCAAAAAAGAAAAGATACAGTACGATTAAAATATCAGGGACACACGCTGGTGTGTCCCTTTTCTTGTGCATTCAGTTCTTAATGAGGAGCTCCTTCTCTCTGCCTATGTCGCCCTCAAGAGAATAGTTTACCGTCAGTGTCATTCCGTCCGGAGTGATGCTTTTTTCTATGCTGCGCGAAAGAATTTTTGTATCTTCGCCGATGAAATTCTTCTCATATATGAATATCTTCCTGTTGAGTTCGTCTTCAAGCTGTTCTTCGGTGAGGGTTATGCCTGTCAGAGCAGTCTCGGTGAAGCGCCTGTGTTCGACGGCTATGGGGAGAGTCTTACCGAACAGCACAAGGGGAGACTCCGAGGTCTCCGTGTCATAGTCCGTGAAACTGTTCCTGCCGAGATACAGGGGGATATTCAGACTGAACAGCCTCAGCGAGCGCTCTTTCCGTTCCCTGCCGGTCTTAACTGTGCGAACAGGCGTGAACGAACCGGAGAAAGTTACCTGTTCGTCGTAAACTCCGATGATACTGCCCATCGAGTGATGGAGCATGATATTTCCGGAGCTGCTTGTGGAAACTCCGCTCACAAGGAGAGTGCCCTCCCGGACGTAGTCGCCGATCTTGTGCATGAGGAAGCCGTCCTGCACGGTGAACGAGGTTATCTTGGCCTTTTTCGTGGAGACTATATTGCAGGGAACGCGCATTTTAGGCGCTTCCGGCGCTCTGACTACCTCCGTGATCTCAACGACTATGCGGTTGCCGGTACGCCTTATGGAAGCCCACGATATTCCCTCGACTCTGACACGGAGCTCGTTCTCACACCAGTGGAAGTCGAGTTCGCTTATATCAGCACCGCGCCTTATGCCAAGCTCGTCAAGAGCGGCGATGATGTCATTGTCGCTGACAGCGGAGTTCCCCTGTATCTCGATGGTCATAACGACTCCGGAGAAGTACAGCACCGAAGCTATCACTATGACAGCGCCGATTAGCAAGCCGAAGCGTTTCCGGTACCTCAGCAGGAACGAGGATATTGTGGTATACTCCCGGCAGGTGAGCTGTATTCCGTTCGATTCTGCGAGCCGGGTGACGGCGGCGAGGTCACGCCGGTAAATGAAAGCGGAGAAAACGTCCCTGCGGCATTTCTGACTCCGGCAGTTTATCCGCTGACCGTGTATGCCGTTAATGAACCGGTAAAGCTCCTTTCCCTCAGCGCTTATGCGTATACAGCCTCTCAGCTGGTCTTTCATCTGCTGCGGCACTCCCTTTCCTCGAATTCCACCTGTGTGATCCTGCCGCGTATCACAAGTCCGCCGGAGCCGTATGTGTCGGCTTCGAGCGAGCTTCCCCACACCGTTATGCCGAGCCTGTCAGAGACAAGGCGTATGCAGACCTCGTTGTATTCCTCTATGCGGCGGCAGTTTTCTATGACCATTTCGCGGTCACAGTCAAAATATATCTGCGGTCTGAGCCAGAGCGAGTCAGCCGCAATATCAGCAAGCAAACCAAACATCTTATCACCTCGTATGTATAATGTTACGTTATAAATAATATGTATGTACAGGTGATGTATATGAAAGTGAAGCTGAAAAATATGCCTGCGGTGCTGAAAACGGCTGCCGTCCTGCTTATGGCTGTGTACATTATAACAGAGAGCAGAACGGTGAGCGGAGCTGTTTCGGGAGCGGCAGAACGCTGCCTGTATGTGGTGATACCGTCGTTGTTTGCGATGACAGCGGTATCGTCTGTGCTTGTGAGGAGCGGCGTGTGCAGGTCCTTCGGGAGACTGACAGACCTGCCTGCACGTAAGGTTTTCGGGATGAACGGAGAGGAGTTCGCAGTGTTCCTGCTGAGTATGGCGGCAGGCTATCCTGTGGGAGCAAAAATGCTCGGAGCTATGTACGATGAGGGGAGAGTGAGCAAGCGCCGTGCGGAACTTCTCGGCGGACTGTGCTTCGGTGCAGGACCTGCCTTTATAAACGGAGTTATAGCACATCAGCTGTACGGCTCGGAGACAGCGGGCAAAGTGATATTCGTGTCATCTGTGACAGCGAATGTGATACTTGCGCTTGTGATGTCGCCCTTTCTGAGACGCGGAGCAGTCCCGTGCGAGAGGGGCAGGGGAGTCCGGATAGATGCCGGAACGGTCACGGAGTGTACGCTGTCGGCAGGGCGTTCGCTTGCCGGAGTTTGCTTTATGATAATGGCGTTTGCGGCGGTGTCTTCAGCGCTTGACCGGACGGGGATAACAACAGCGGCAGGGAGTTTACTGTCTGACCTGAGCGGTCTTCCGGTGGAGAATGCACATCAGGTGATAAGGACAATTCTCGATATTACGGCGGCTGACGGCATGGAGAAAGGCAACTGGCAGCTTTTGCCGTACTTGTGCGGACTGACTTCCTTCGGGGGAGTCTGCGTGATGTTCCAGATACAGGCAATAAACAGCGGCAGACTCAGAACAGCGCCGGTGGTGCTGATGAGAGCGGCGGCAGGTGTCCTCAGCTTTGGTGTGGGCAGAGCCGTTATGCCGTATTTCCTGCGGAACGAGACTGTGACAGTTTCGACTGTCCGTGCGGCGGTACACCGTGAGACTTCGCCGGTACCGTCTGTGATGCTCATAATAATGGTGATAATGCTGTTCGTATCCGTTCAGGAGACTGAAAAACACCGCCGGGCGTAATTTGTAAAAAACGGAAATTTCTACTTGCAATTTGCAGAATAGTGTGATATAATATTAACGATAGGGTTTTGTGCCCTGTAAATGAAATTCTCAGGAGGAATTTATCTATGTTAACTTCAGCTACCGAAATGCTCCAGAAAGCAAGAGCAGGCAAATACGCAGTAGGCCAGTTCAACATCAACAACCTTGAGTGGACTAAGGCTATCCTTCTCACAGCTCAGGAGCTCAATTCTCCCGTTATCCTCGGCGTTTCTGAGGGTGCTGGTAAGTATATGACAGGCTTCGAGACAGTTGCAGCAATGGTTGCAGCTATGGATAAGTCTCTTGGCATCACAGTTCCTGTTGCACTTCACCTCGACCACGGCTCATATGAGGGCTGCTACAAGTGCATCAAGGCTGGCTTCACATCAATCATGTTCGACGGTTCACACTTCCCGATCGACGAGAACGTTGCTAAGACAACAGAGCTCGTAAACGTTGCTCACGGTCTTGGTCTCTCTATCGAGGCTGAGGTTGGTGCTATCGGCGGTGAAGAGGACGGCGTTATCGGTAAGGGCGAGTGCGCTGATCCCGACGAGTGCAAGATGATCGCTGATCTCGGCGTAGACTTCCTCGCAGCTGGTATCGGTAACATCCACGGTGTATATCCTGCAAACTGGGAGGGACTCAGCTTTGAGACTCTCGAGGCTATCAACAAGAAGGTTGGCGATATGCCTCTCGTACTCCACGGCGGTACAGGTATCCCTGACGATATGATCACAAAGGCTATCTCACTCGGCGTTGCAAAGATCAACGTAAACACAGAGTGTCAGCTCGTATTCGCTGAGGCTACAAGAAAGTACATCGAAGCTGGCAAGGATCAGCAGGGCAAGGGCTTCGATCCCAGAAAGCTCCTCGCACCCGGCTTTGAGGCTATCAAGGCTAAGGTAAAGGAGAAGATGGAACTCTTCGGAAGCGTAAACAAGGCTTGAGTTCAAGTAACTTCGTGTACATAAACAGTTGAAATGCAGAACAGCCATAAGGAGCATAACGCATCCCTATGGCTGTTCTTTTATGTTGGAAGTATAGACACAAGCATGTTTTCTATTCTCTTTCTCTTCTTTTGTGCCTGTGGAGTTTTAAGGAGTCGCCCTCCCCGATGTGGATAGGGGAGGGCTTACTAAGGGGGAATGAAAAAGCATTCAAATAGCAGAAACGGCAGCGTACCGTGTGATTGCTTTGGAGGGTTTTCTTCAATATTTCCTTCTCTTTACATTTATTATTATAGCATACAAATTTCGATTTGTCAACAGATACAATTGTTAATTTTTAATAAACTCTCTGTGAATATTTATCACAGAAACGGCTATAATATAATTGATCCGCCGGGATCATATACAAATGTCAAGGAGAGAACGATAATGCAGGAACACAAGAAAAATGACCACATCAAGTGCAGCGTTTCACAATGCCAGCATAATATGGTGACCGAGAATTACTGCGGTCTTAACTGTATCTCAGTCGGAACTCACGAGGACGATCCAACTGTTCCGGAGTGTACAGACTGCAACTCTTTTGTGAAGAGAACAGGCTGCTGCGAGTGAGCAGAAACCTGATTCCGGAGCTCTGTCTCCGGAGTACATATTGTGCAAAATATATAAATTCGGGGAGCAAATACAGTCAAATCGGGAAAAATATCGGCTTGCTATTGAAAAATCGATAGAATTAGGTTATAATATATACATAGGGAGCGTTTATTTTCTTCCCTTGCTTCATTTCCGGCTGTATCACCGGAGCGGAGCAGTTTTACCCGTCAGGAGGCTGATATAAATGTTTGATAAAACGATGACTTTTACCGTTAACGAGGACAAGGAGGCAGAACTCCGCCGAAATCTTACGGTAATTTATGACGCCCTCGTTCAGAAGGGCTATAACCCGATCAATCAGATAGTTGGTTATATACTGTCAGAGGACCCGACTTACATAACCACATATAATAATGCAAGAAGCCTTATCCGTCACATAGACCGTGACGAGCTTCTCCAGGCTCTTGTAAGATCATATCTCCAGGCTTGAGTAACTGAGTCAGCGCGGACTTCCGGACAAGGCAGAGACGGTGACTTCTTTATACATAGCTTTCAGCGGCAGCTTGTACGGCTGCCGTTTTCATTTTATGGCAGTAATAACTGACGCTCCCGGTGGGATAATAGCAATGCGGAGAAATACTCCGCAGACACCGGAAGGAGCTATGTCCGATGAAGATACTGATACAGTCGGCGGCAGCTCTTACGGCTCTGTCTTTGACCGGTACAGCGGTGTATGCAGCTGATACCACGAAGAAAGGCTACGGTCAGGGAACTGACGTTGACGAAAAGAACCGCCCTCTCGGAGCGGTGGACTTCACGAGCCGGTATGCCGAGCTTGATGCCTGCGCTCTGTCAGCTGACTCGCAGAGGATAATACTGACCTTCGACCAGGGCTACGAGAACGGCTACACGGCCAAGATACTTGATACGCTCAGAGACAAGGAAGTCACGGCGGTGTTCTTCCTGACAGGCGACTACGCTAAGAAGGAACACGCTCTTGTGAAGCGAATGATAGCTGAGGGACACGTTCTCGGCAACCACGGTATGACTCACGCAAGCCTGCCGGAGCTCTCAGAGGAAGAAGCCGAGAAGGAGATAATGTCTCTGCACAATTTCGTGATGAACAACTACGGCTATCAGATGCAGCTGTTCAGATGTCCGTGCGGAGAGTATTCCGACGCGGCTCTTGAAACGGTTAAGAAGTGCGGTTACAGAACAGTCTTCTGGAGCTACGCCTATGTGGACTGGAAGACCGATGCACAGCCGTCACCGGAAGAAGCCGTCAGAAAGCTCACAGAGTCCGCACACGGGGGCGAGATACTGCTCCTGCACTCTGTTTCATCGACCAATGCGGAAGTGCTTGGTGAGGTCATAGACAGGCTGAGGGAAAAGGGCTATACGCTCTGAGCAAAGCCGCTTTAACTGAAAAACAGCATATCACCGGGTCCTGATAATGCGGGGCCCGGCAGTTTTTTTGCCCTGCCGCAGAGAGGGGGAGTGTTCATTAATTGCGGAATAAGTGGAATACTTGTACCAATTTTGCTGAAAATCATCGTTTTTCACACAGCTGTCACAATTGAGTATTACAATGCTATTACAAAATGTAATTTAGAAAGGGTAATTTACAATGAGAAGAATCAGCAAAACTGCGGCTTTCATGTTCGCACTCTCACTGGGTGCAGTTGCGATGACAGGCTGCGGAGACAAAAAATCCGACTCAGAGTCAGGCAGCAAGGAGACAACTTCTGCCGTTCAGACAACAGGTGAGACAACAACAGCTGACGCTTCAGCTGAGAGCACTGCAGCATCAACAGAGCCGACAACTGCGGCTAAGATAAAGTACGAGCCGACTCCCGAGATACTCAACGCTGATCTTTCCGAAGGTCTTGTGCAGATAGGCAACTGCGTGTTCAGACAGGGCGGCTACATGACTATCGGGGATTTCATCACAAAGTACGGCAAGGAGTTCGATATGTCTCCCATAAAGACAGACGAATACCTGCTGGGCAAGACAAACAAGACAGTTCAGCTTACTTCGATAAGCGATCCTAACCTTAAGATAAGCGTTACCTTCGAGAACAGAAATGCCGGACTTAACGACCATACAAAGGTAACTGACGGCGTTATCGACATGGTAAGCGAGGTGGACAAGGAGCAGAGTGCTACTTTCCTCGCAAAGGGACTTCCGTTCAAGTCCGATATGGACTACGACAAGATAAAGGAGTTCCTCCGCGCACAGGGCTACAAGCAGTATGAGTATTACGGTGTTGACTATGCGGACTGTTTCAGCGATTCAGGAAACCAGTTCTCTATCTACATCGTTTCAAAGGATAAGAACCTCTACGACTATCAGTCAGCTTTTCACTATGTTTTCAGCTATGACTCAAGCACACTCAAGGGCAAAGAGTCTTACTGTCAGGGCTGGGTATCAAGTTCCTGTGTAAGCGATCCCGAGGACGCTGACCTTGTAGGTGAGGACGCTGCCGCAGACGACGAAGATGACCTCGATACAGATGAAGAACTCGATGAAGTTGACGATGTTGACAGCGAAGACGAAGAATAATATAAATAAAAAGGACGGCTTAACACCGTCCTTTCTTATTTACTTAACTACGCACTTCTTGAAGGCTTTCTTGCCCTTGCGGACTATAACGCCGTCGCCGATAGTGATCTGAGCCTTGGGGTCTGACATCTTAACGTCATCGACTGTGATGCCGCCCTGCTGGACGAGTCTGCGAGCCTCTGAAACTGAGGGAGCGAGTTCTGCCTTAACGAGGAGAGTAAGGAGACCGATAGCGCCGTCTGTGAGGTCAGCTGAGTCAATTTCAGCAACAGGCATATTCTCGTTGTTGCCGCTGCCGCCGAAGAGAGCCTTTGCAGCGTTCTGAGCCTTGACAGCTTCTTCCTCGCCGTGAACGAGCTTAGTGAGCTCGAATGCGAGAAGCTCCTTTGCAGCGTTGAACTGTGCGCCCTCCATAGTTTTTTCCATTTCCTCTATCTGCTCAACGGGAACGAATGTGAGCATCTTCAGGCACTTGATAACGTCAGCGTCGTCAACGTTTCTCCAGTACTGGTAGAAGTCGTAGGGTGAAGTCTTCTCGGGATCGAGCCATACAGCGCCCTTTTCGGTCTTACCCATCTTCTTTCCCTCGCTGTTGAGGAGGAGAGTGATTGTCATAGCGTAAGCATCCTTGCCGAGCTTTCTTCTGATGAGCTCTGTACCGCCGAGCATATTGCTCCACTGGTCATCGCCGCCGAACTGCATATTGCAGCCGTACTTCTGGAAGAGCTGGTAGAAGTCGTAGCTCTGCATAATCATGTAGTTGAATTCAAGGAATGAAAGACCGCGCTCGAGTCTCTGCTTGTAGCATTCAGCTGTGAGCATACGGTTTACGCTGAACTGTGCGCCGACTTCACGGAGAACTTCGATGTAGTTGAGGTTCATGAGCCAGTCTGCGTTGTTTACGACGATAGCCTTGTCGTCTGAGAAGTCGATGAAGCGGCTCATCTGCTTCTTGAAGCAGTCAACGTTGTGCTGGATAGTCTCGGCTGTGAGCATCTTACGCATATCAGTCTTGCCTGTGGGGTCACCGATCATAGCTGTACCGCCGCCGATAAGTACGATAGGCTTGTTGCCGGCCATCTGGAGTCTCTTCATAAGGCAGAGCGCCATGAAGTGTCCAACGTGGAGTGAATCGGCTGTGGGGTCAAAACCAATGTAGAAAGTTGCCTTTCCGGCATTTACGAGTTCCTCGATCTCTTTCTCATCTGTGAGCTGAGCGAGGAGACCTCTGCGTCTGAGTTCTTCAAAAGTAGTCATTATTATTTCTCCTTTATTATTATGTATTAACCTTGTGCTAGACCAGCTGTAACACCTTGCGCTATTCCTCGAAGAGCAACTTCGAGGGCTTTTAATAATACTTCTGTTTTTGAATTAAGGTCGGGACAGATGGGTGAAGGCATATAATCGTGATAATCCAAAGAGCCGGCTGGTCTGCCAACTTTTATGGCTATCCATTCAGCTGCTTTTAATTCGCGTATGCAAGTTGCGATTTGATCGTTATCAATCAGGGATGCTTCAGGAATCAATTCCATATTATTGTTGAGCGCTTCAAGAACATATATGTAATACTTTTTGGGATTATTCTTTAATCTTGTTTTGTGTGGGATGTATATAGGCTTAACATCGTCGTTAAACATATATTGTTTACAGCAAGGACACTGTTCAACCCCTTGCAAATATGGAATCATTTTTTTGAGTTTATCTTTGCTGATATTATACCGTTCCATAAATTGTTTGCTGTTCAACATAGTTAATTCCTCTTTATCAGTAATGGTTTATCATATTTGGGTTTACACTTTGATTATGATGTAGCTTCTGTCTCGGGATCTACGATCTCGATGGTGTAATTCGCCGTTGGATCAGGTACGTGTGTTTTTATTTTGACAACGATAACGTCGTCTTTTACAGGACCATCTGTCGAAAGAGTACATTTCTCTGTATATGAACCGCTTTCGTCCGTTATCTTGTAACTGAACTTTTTAGCATTGTTGTTCTCGGGATCAATGCTGAAAGCAAGTGATACATCAACTTTTCCGTCATGCTCATCAGTATTGCAGCTGACAGCCATTATCGTAGACTGCGCTGAGCCTTCTGTAACGATAACAGGCATTGTCGGGAGCTTGAAGTGTGAGGAGTCCTTATTCTTTCCGGAAGCGTCCTGTGTGCTGTTTATGGTTGAAGCAGCAGTAGTAGTCGCTGCTGAATCCTTTGACGAACTGTCCCCGGAACCGGAACAGCCTGTTAATGTAACGGTCAATGTAAGTGCTGCTAAAACAGCTGTGATTGCTTTGTTCATAGTTTAATCCTCTATGTTGGTAATGTATTGTTTTAGTTCTCTGAGCCATTGGGGGACGTTGCTGTCATAGACCGTCAGAGTACCGTTCTTGTATTCGCCGACCTGAGCAAAACCGTTTTCATTGTCCCAGAATTCGGCTTCGTTGCAGTAGGGAAGAACGGCTGCAAGGTCGCTGAAACGCTTTTCGTAGCGGCGCTTTACATCTTCTGCCGGAATGTCATGTCCGCCTTTGCGTACTCTGTTCTGTATGCGGAGCAGACTCTCATCGCAGGAGCTTACGCCGATATAGCAGAGCTTGACATAATAGCCGGCTTCGAGGGCACGTCTGACGGTTTTGAGCGTTCTTACGCCTGAAAGAGTGGTCTCCTGAGTGAAGCTGAGACCGTCCTCTATACATTTATCTATCAGGCTGATAGCTTTCTTTCCGCCTTTGATGCGGTCACCGCCGAATTCAGCATTGAGCTTGTCGGTATCAATGATAAGTCCGAGGTCGTTGTTCTTTCTTATGAGAACACCTGTCAGACTGCTCTTGCCGACACCGTTGACACCGCCTATAATCGTATAAGTCTTCATAGTAGTTCACCTTGCCTTGCATAAAGAATGAGCTCGTCGGGCGACCTCATTGCTATCACGACCTTTCATTGAAATACCGCTGTACTGACCTGTCTGAACAAACTAAAAAAGCCCCTGACAGCACAAAAAACTGTCAGGGACGAAATGTTCCGTGTTACCACCCTGTTTCGCCGGAATTATCCGACCTCATTGAAGCTGTAACGGGCAAACCCGACCGGACCTACTGGCATTTCAGCACGGCAACTCCCGGATGTAATTCTCCATGCGCCGTCGTTCCCTCGCACCGACCGGGAACTCTCTGGATCAGGCTATGCACGGCTTTTATCCGTTCCTCGTATTTTCCATGCATTAATGATACCATATTTGAATTCTCTTGTCAAGTCCTGCGTTAATTAACATAAAAAATTAATTTGCCGCCTATTGACTTTCATATGCCGTTGCTGTATAATATTATATGTTAATGCTGATGTGGCACAGTCGGTAGCGCAACGCCTTGGTAAGGCGTAGGTCGTCGGTTCAAGTCCGATCATCAGCTCCAGCACAGAGTCTGTGCCCCCTTCCACGGGGGCACTCGTTTTACTCGTTCACTTTTTGCGGCAGAGCTTACTCTGCTTTCGCTCACGGAAGTATTCCCGGATAGCGGCACATACAACAGCACAGAGCCTGTGCGAGCTTCCACGTTGACGCTCGCGTAGGCTCGCTTTCTTTTTGAAAAAGACGGTATAGTTTATAATTTTTCAATCGATCAGTCTCGTGCAGCAAGAGATGCATTTGTAATTTTTTTGATGGAGAGGATAAATAATGAATAAAAAAATAGTCTTTGTAAACGTCATTGTTTTTATCTTACTATTGATAACAAGTATATGTACAATTATGTTCTTTTTTTCAAATGATTCAGATTCGGCAAGCAATTGGTTTAAAAAATCAGAACGTGGCTATACAATAACAGGTAAAGAAATTGGCAAGGCTTCTTGGGGAGGGACTTCAAGAGCACGTATTGAGATTTATGATTCCGAAAAAAATAAGATTATTATTCAATTTGAAACCGGTATACAAACTAATGGCAAATCATTATCAGATAATAATTATAATCTTTCAATAAACGACGATCATATTTCTATTGCATTTTTCAACGACAATGGATCATTAAGCGGAACATACCGGTTTTATTATAAAGATTTTAAAAATGATAACAGTAATAGTGACAATTAATTAGATTTGTTCCTAACATTAATAATCATATTATGATGATTAATTAAATGAAAAAAGTTAAGATTTGTTGTGTGTGATACTGCCTATATATATGACAAAATATACGCAGAAATAGAAGGAGATTAATACTTATGAAAAAAGCAGTTATTCCACTTACCGTTATCGTTATACTTCAAGCAATTTTAAATATCTATTGCTTATTCTTTATGAAGGTTGATTTTCAATATGGAGAAGATGAAAAATGGTTTACAAAGAATTCACCTTACACTGATAATTATTGTAAAATTATTGCTTTTCAAGCACAACCAGAGTCACCGTTAGCAATTAACGGATCAACTAAAGTAACTATCAGCGTTTATTCTCACAACAAAGAATTAGCACACTTTAGCACAGAAATTAATAATAAAGGGAAAACGTTAGATGAATCAAATTATTCTGTTGAATGGCATGAAGGATATGTATTGCTGAAGCTCTGTGGCTACAATAAGGAATATCAATCGTATAGATTCTATTATGAAGATTAAAAGATGGGGCATCTCTTGGATTCGATTTTCAAATATTGCATGTCCGTTCAGCCCCTTGTTTGCCACATATTGTTACTAAAAACTGCTTAAAAATACTAAAAGCCACTCGAAATCAAGCTCTTAAATCAGGCTGTTTTTCGGTATTTTTCGCATAATACTCGAAACTGGCAGAAGCCTTTCGGTCAGTTCAATTTTCCGAATTCTTTTTCAAGTGGCTGAGTTTGTAATGTTCCCAGCTTTGTTATCTCAGCCATATCATCACTTCCAAGTTTTATTATATCAGATTCTCAGAATTGTCAATAGACTGATTATGAACATTCTCTCACCAGTGTAGGGGCCGCCTTTGGCGGTCCGCTGATTCAATAGTCGCTGCGTGAATTGCCGTTCCTCTTATCCAATAATCGTTACGAGAACCCCCATTTCACCCTCAAATATAAACTTTTTGTAAACAATTTCCGTTATTCAATGGTTTTGCATTGAAAACTGTCCGATTTTCGCCCCTTAGTGAAAGGAGTGTTAAATCATGACGAACACTGAAAGAAAAAACACGCTGGCGGAGCGTGAACAGTTCCTGAGGTACACGCCGGACTTCTGTGAAAGGACGTACATGACGGCTGAACAGAGCGAACGTGCGGAACTTCTTGCGGACGCGAGGGAGAGGGCGCAGGAGCTTGGCTGTCTGGCTGAGTTCGACGAGAGTTTCAGGGCGAAGCTGAGGGAAGAGAGCAAACTGAACCACCTGACGGTGCTTGACCCGCTGAACTGCGGCTACAACGACAGGGGGACGAGCGAGCTTTTTGCGAAGCTGTACCGTGATGAACTGCGCTACTCGGTGACTGCGAAGGAGTGGTACCACTACAACGGCGCTGTGTGGGAGAAGGACGCAGGCGGAATGGCTGCACACAAGCTTGCGAAGGAATTTTTCGACCTGCTGATCCGTCACAGCATAAGCATTACGGACGAAGCCGAACGACAGCAGTTCTACGGGTATTACGTGCGTTACGGCAGCAAGAACAAGCGTGATGTGCTCATAAAGGACAGCGCGGACACTCTCTGTATCACAGGGGAGCAGTTCGACAGGGACGTTAATCTGCTCAATTTCCGGAACGGTACACTTGAACTGGACAGCATGAGGTTCAGGGAACACTCTCCGGACGACCTGATAACGAAGATGTGCAACGCCGACTACGACAGGGGAGCTAAGTCCGAGCTGTGGGAACGCTTTGTCGAGGAGGTAATGCCCCACGACAGGGAGAAACAGCGCTTTCTGCAGAAGGCTCTCGGCTACGCTCTCACGGGCAGGGCAGACCTGGAAAGGCTATTTATCTTCTACGGAGCGTCCACGCGCAACGGCAAGTCTACTATGCTCTCCACGGTTGGCTACGCTCTCGGGGACTACGCGGCGAATACACCGCCGGAGACTCTTGCGATGAAGAAAAAGGACAGCCGTACAGCTTCAGAAGACCTTGCAAGACTGGCAGGAGTGCGCTTCCTTAACGTGAGTGAACCGCCGCAGTCTATGGCATTTGACGTGGCTCTGGTGAAGTCTCTTACGGGCGGCGACACCATAACGGCAAGACGGCTTTTCGAGAACAGTTTCGAGTATATACCGCAGTTCACGATATTCATAAACACGAATTATCTGCCGAAAGTGACGGACGACAGCCTTTTTACGTCCAACCGAGTGAACGTGATAACCTTTGACAGGCATTTCGAGCCGGGGGAACAGGACATAACGCTGAAACAGAAGCTCAGGTCGCCGGAGAACGTCTCCGCGGTGATAAACTGGCTCACAGAGGGACTGGAGCTCTACCGCAAAGAGGGAATGCTGCTGCCTATCTCAGTCGGGATAGCTACAAGGGAGTACGCGCAGAACTCCGACAAGTTTGAGATGTTCCTCGGGGAGTGTCTCGAAGAGGACAGCACCGGAGCAGTCACGGCAAAGGACGCATATAACCGCTACCGTGAGTGGTGCAGGACGAACGGCTACTTCGTGGAGAACAAGGGCAGGTTTATGGATATGCTGAGAAAGAGAGACTTACTGTCAGAAACAGGAACGATAGGGGGCAAGACGGCATTTAATGTGATAAACGGCTATATTATGGCGAGTAAGTAACAGATATAGAAAATGTAGAAAACTGGTGTAACCTTTTCGCGAGCCTAAGAAACTTTAAAACCTTACACTGAAAATCTACAAAATCTACATTTGTGCCGGAAGAGCATTCCTCATTCTGATTGACTTTATCGCCCTGCTGTGCTATAATTCGGGTATGGGAGGAAGCAAGGGGCTTTCTTCGCTGAAACGTGATTTAAAAGGAGTAATACATTATGACTACTTTAGGAGAAGATTTTGGATTAACGAAATATTCTGACGACTTTATTAATAAAATAGTCGCTTATAGAATGGATATCTATAAGAACAGAGAATCGGGGGAGTACTATTCTTATGATGAGATTGCAAAAAGAGAAAACTGTAATGCTGATGATGTAAGAGAAATACTTACGGCAACAGGAATAATGTGGAATCATTAACAGACAAATCCTGATTTACCGCATTGACTGAATACACACACATGATTTAAGGAGGAGAAAATGAAAAAATACATTCTGCGTTTTTTTCCTGAATATTTTACCACAAGTTTATGGGGATATAATGAAGCGGCAAAAGATAAATATGATTTGTCAATAGAATACAGTGACCTTGGTCTATCACCCTTACTGATCAGTGATTTGGAAAAGTTTGATGACAGCATTATGGATGTCATAGACTGGGGCGATCCCGGCGGACCGAGTCCGCTGTCTGTGAGTGAAAGAATGTCTATTTACAATGAGGGACAAAGACTTTTAGCGTTGATAAGAAATGAACTTAATGACGATTTTGAAATAATAGATTTTAGTGACTGGCTAAAACCTGAAACTGAATAGCTCAAAGCATATACCACAGGGAGAAACACAATGATTCATAAAAAAAGTGAAAATGGCTGGGAACTATGTACAATAGCTAATGGTCATTTATCGTGCGACAACTCTGTCCTGACAGCTGAGGATATCGACAGAGTCGAAAAACTGCTTATGCCTGAATATGGCGAAATCATGGAAAAAGAGCATATTATCGTCAGCTATGATAACTGGTCAGGCGTATTCATAATGCAAATGAACGGATTCAGCACAGAGTCCTCTGATGAGATAATAAAAGAGATATTTGTTTATTTATCAGACTCTGATTTACCGCATTGACTGAATACACACACATGATTTATGGAGGAAAAATGTATATGAATGTGCGAGAATACCTGGATATACTACATATAGCAGAAAGATTAAAGGATACGCCTCGACATTGTAAAACTTCACAAGGAAGGACGGAGAGTGTCGCAGAGCATAGTTGGAGAGTATCACTTATGGCATTAATGCTGAAAAAGGAGTTCCCTGATGTTGATATGGACAAAGTAGTAAGTATGTGTCTGATTCATGACCTTGGGGAATGCTTTACTGGTGATATTCCGACCTTTATTAAAACCGATTCGGATAGAAAAACAGAGGATTCACTTTTGCAGCAATGGATTGATTCAATGCCGACCGAATTGTCAAAAGACATTTCAGCATTATACAGTGAAATGGAAGCGCAGGAAACGACAGAAGCAAAAGTCTATAAGGCACTTGATAAACTGGAAGCACTGATACAGCATAATGAATCGCCTCTTGATTCATGGTCTGATAATGAATTTGAGTTAAATAAGAGCTATGCATTTGATGCTGTTTCTTTTTCGGAATGGCTTACAGAACTAAGAAAAGCGATTCTTGAAGATACAATAGAAAAAATAGATGCGGAATCAATAGTATAAACTCTGATTTACCGCATTGACTTAATACACACAAAGCACTATAATTCTGATAGGGGGTACATATATGTTTATTCCGGAGATACCAAACAACAGTTTGACAGAAGAAATAACTCAGATAGTCGAGCTAAGTAAAGAACTTGAAGATGAAGGCTATTATTTTGATTATGATCCACCTGCCACTGATGCAGAGATATCTTCATGGGAAAAAGAACATAATATAAAAATACCTGAATCAATCAAAGACTGGCTCAGATTTTCAAGCTATTCAGATATTCGCAGCGAACTTGCAATAATAAACGGATTAGAAGATTTTAAAACTGATTGTGAATTAGTACCTGATGAAATGGTCATAATCGGTGAAGTGATAGGCGACGGTCAATTCATCGGCTTTTCAAAAGAAACCGGTAAAATACTATGGGAAGACCATGGGAAAGTTGACGAATATGATTCATTCAAAGACCTTTTAAAAGAAATCATTGATTTGATGTAAGGCAAAACAGGATTATCCGAAACATCTATTAATACTTTATTAGCTATGGTTGAAAAAGAAAGAGAAAAGAAAAACAATGATGAACAACAAAAAATGTAACTGAATACACACAAAGCACTTGCTGCGGCAGGTGCTTTTTTATGTCCCGGAGAAGTGAAAATGTACAGAGAGTACAATTGCCCCGGAAACGAATAATTTACATTCTGTAAAATATATGTCAAAATTCCTGCTTAAATGATGAAAGTCTATTATTTTAGTTAAGCTGTGCAAATCAAGGTGTATAGCTATTTATCATATAATGCAACAAGTTTTAACTAATAGTCAGATTTTCAAAAATAGATAAAATATAAATTGCAAATATATATTGACTTTTTGTCATTTTTATGATATTATGGTAGTGTTGTAGATAAATTTATGTAATATATCGGGATATACGTTTCACTAAGCAAAGGAAATAGGCTTGATCGATTTACCACAGAGAGGGAAAGATTATGATGAAAGCAGAGATCAGAAAAGCGATCCTCGCTGCAGCGCTTGCAGCAACAATGGCACTTCCTACAGCAAATTCACTTATCACTTCTATGACAACTCTTGCGGCGGATGAGGTGACCGCCGAAGAAGAAACAACTTCTGTACCAACTGAGGAAGAGCAACTCCCCGACATGACCGAAGAGACATCATCAGCAGCAGAAGAAACCACCACCGACGAACTTCCGGAGGAGACGACTTCCGGAGAAGAATCCGAAACCGAAACAACAGAGGAAACCACGGAACCGGCTACTGCCGAAACTTCCACTTCACGATCGGAGAAGGAAGAGTTCCCGGACGTTACCACAGAAGGACCGGCTACTACATCAGAGGTAATAACACAGGTAACTATGGTACCGCCGTTTATTGCCGATACTGACGACAACGGTGCGATAAACATCGACGAGAGTCAGATAGTGATCAAGGCAGAGAGATACTACCCCGGCGGACTGAGAGTCCCCACGGATATTATTGCGAATACTATCGTTAGCTCCGAAGAAGTGGACAGTCTGCCTATCTTCACAAGAGCTATGGTGACTTTCAATATCACCGGCGAAGACCTCGACTTCGAGGCGATAAAGAAAACTTCACTCGACGTAACTTACTACTACGGCGGCAAGGAGAATGACGAACCGGCTTACAAGAACCCCGATGTCGTTCGTGTATCAGACAATGACTATATACTCAGCTACGATATACTTACTCTCGGAGAATCGTTTGAGTTCTGTACTTCACCGATATCCGGCACGGATGTAAGCTGTATTTCAGCAAGCATAACACCGCAGAGCAACTGCACTTCCTACTATCAGATAAAGGCTGAGACTCCCGACGGAGAGGACGTTATCATCTGTACAAGATACCCTAAGGAGCTCTCGGAGGAGAACATGGTCGCATGGGCAAAGAGACTCTGTATGCTCGCAAACAGCCTCAGCGACATGACTAAAGTCAGACTCGGCAAGCTCTATATCTGTCTCGACCATCCCGACACCAACGGAGCTTTCAGCGGCAACTGGCACATCAACGATGACTGTGATGAGTTCGGTATGATAGGCGTATGTGAGGACTACTCCAACTCAGAGCTCGAACTCGCTGCAAGCGGAAAGAACGAGATAAGCTGGACTCTCATGCACGAAATGGGACACTCCTACTGCATAGGTTCAAAGCCTTCGGATTTCAACGATAATTACGGCTTTTTCCGCTTTGAGAGCGGCTGTTACTTCGATGAATACCTCACAAACGTAAGAGCGCTCACGGCTATACAGCACTGTGACAATCTTCGTGATACAGATGTGCATTTCAGCAACGGCTCGGAGAGCTTTGACAACAAGTTTGACAGGATACTCAAAGACATCGACCCCGGCGCTGAGGATACTCTCTTCTATCATGCGGCTATGCTGGCAGCAGTCGGTGAGAATTACGGCTGGGACAAGCTCGAGAACTACTTCGCGGCTGATGATGACAATGATTATGAATCAAAGGAGAACTATGTTGCTGCCGCGGCTCTGAACGCTGTGCTGTCGCTTGACGTGGACTTCGGCAACGATTACCTCAAGTATGTAAACAGCTTCCGCAAGCTCGTAAAGCTCTGCTGTGACGGCTATGACCAGAAGAAGTTCGTGACATTCGTGCTGGATAACTTCGGTATGGACTGTGTCGAAAACACAATGTACGCTCTGAAATTGATAAATGAATAACCGCAAGGCGTATGCTCTGAAAAGGGTATGCGCCTTTTCTAATGCGTAATGCGTAATGCGTAATTATTGGTATCGCTGCGCGATTTATTTGAATAGGTCTGCGTCAGCAGACACATTCAATTCTGCATTCTGCATTATGAATTCTGCATTAGAATAACTTGTGCGGCATTCAGGAATGATTAAGACTTTTTTCAGGATTTATTAAGACTCCGTTCAGGGAAATTTAAGGCTTAGTTATGGGAAATTTAAGCATTGTGTAAGCTGTGTGATAGGCTGTGTATCAAGTCGCACAAGAAGAGTCACTTCGTATTATCATTTATTTGTAAGAGCAAACAAAAATAACGAAAGTATATTGACATAACTGTTTAGAAATGCTAACATATAGGCAGGTTATAACTTACGCATAAAATGATCGATCATAACATCTGCAACTTAACTAATCAATTTAATTTGAGAGGGAAAATATTATGAAAAATAACAGACTTAAAAAAGCAGTCTTAGCTTTATCACTCGCTGCAACAATGGCAATTCCTGCCGCAGCTTCATTTGCTACTCCAGTTACTGCAAGCGCAGCTACACCTTTTATTTCTGATACAGACTACAACGGCGCTATCAATATCGATGAGAGCCAGATCGATGTTACCTGCAAGAGATACTATCCCGGCGGTATGGGCATACAGACAAATGTGTCCGGTACAACAGTCAAGACAGCAGGCACAGTTACACATATTCCTGTTCTCACAAGATCAGTTATTTCTCTTTGGGTATCCGGCAACGGACTTACAAAGGCCAAGGCTGAGAATGTCCAGCTTACTGTAACTTACCACATCAACGGAAAGAAGAACACTGCTACTTACAAGAATCCTAAGGTTAGACCTAACACAGGTACAAACTCATTCATTCTTGACTTTGATGTTATAGTACGCGGAGATTCTTTTGAATTCTCTACAACTTCAATCAGCGGTGTATCTAACTTCAGATGCACAGGCTCCACAATTTCACCTCAGAGCGGCAGCGGCAACTACTATCAGATCGAGGCTAAGACTCCCGGCGGTGAGAATCTTTTCATCAGCACAAGATATCCCGGCAACTACAGCACAAATATGGAGAAGTGGGCTAAGAGACTCTGTATGCTCGCTAACAGCCTCAGCGATATGACAGGCGTTAAGCTCGGTACTATCTACATCGCAATGGACGATCCTGACAACGGCGGCGCTTACAGTGCTAACTGGTACATCAACGACCAGGAGAATCTGTACGGCTATATCGCTGTAAACAAGGACTTATCTGACGTTGAGATCAATCATGCTGCAACAGGCAGAAATGAGATCACATGGACTCTCATGCACGAGATGGCTCATTCATATGCTATCGGCTGCACACCCACACGTTTCAATTCTAACTACGGTTTCTACAGATATCAGGCTGGCTTCTACCTTGACGAGTATCTCACAAACGTAAGAGCTCTCACAGCTATCCAGCACTGTGACAACCTCAGAGATGTTGATGTTCACTTCCAGGACGGCAACAAGATGTTCTATGAGAAGTACAACGATATCTTCAATAAGATCAATCACCCTGTAAGCGATCCTTGCTTCTACCACGCAACAAAGCTCGCTGCTATCGGTAACACATACGGCTGGGACAAGCTCGAGCAGTACTACAAGGCAGCTTCTGACAACAGCTATTCTTCTACTGAGAACAAGCAGATGGCTCAGAAGCTCAAGGATTATGTCGGAACATCTGCAAAGAACCTTAATGTAAACGACACTGACTACCTCAAGTATGTAAACAGCTTCAGAAAGCTCATGAAGCTCTGCTGGGGCTACTGCAACGAACAGGGATTCTCTTCATTCGTTGATCAGCACTTCGGCAAGCAGTGCATTATCAATACATTATCCGCTCTCAAGATGATATAAGTATTATCTGATAATGTGATCTCGATATAAATACAAAGGCGTATGCTCTGAAAAGGGTGTACGCCTTTTCTAATTCATAATGCGTAATTCATAATTCGTAATTATTGGTATCGCTGCGTGATTTATTTGAATAGGTCTGCGTCAGCAGACACATTCAATTCTGCATTCTGCATTATGCATTATGAATTCTGCATTAAAGAACTTTGTTCGCAGTCGTTTCTCATTTTTAATTATGATAGACAGATTTCAACGGTGATATTTGTAACTTATGCCAACTGAAAAATGTTTGCATTATCACCGTCCATGTGATATAATAATAAAGCAAAAAGCAGACTCTTATTTTTCGGAAGGACGGTGACATTTTTTTGAGAGAATTCTGGCATACATTATCTGATCTTGATTTCTGGGCGGATATGCTTTCCAAGTTCAAAGCGTACGGACCAGCGGCTCCGATACTGCTTGCTTTTATGGAATCTGTCATACCTGTTCTGCCGCTTATAGGTATTGTTGCGGTGAACGTTGCCGCACACGGAGCTGTACTCGGTTTCCTTTACAGCTGGATAGGAGCTTCGATAGGAAGCGCCTGTGCATTCACGTTCTTCAGACGCTTCTTCAGAAACGGTGTCTCGAAGTTCGCTGACCGTCATCCGCGTGTGCTCAGGGCAAGAAGATGGGTGGACAGAACTGACGCAAAGGCTCTTTTCCTTGTAGCCATTATGCCGTTTACTCCAATATACTTTGTAAACTTCGCATTCGGCGTTTCAGACTACTCTCCGAAGAAATACATCACTTCACTCTGCGCTGCAAAATTCTTCATGATAATGATACTTGCATTCATCGGCAAGTCGGCTGTGCTTTCGTTCAGAAACCCCTTGTTCCTGCTGCTCACGATAACTCTCATCGTGACAAGCGTGATACTTTCAAGGTGGGCGATGAAAACTCGCATGGATTACAGCAACTGAATATAAAAAGGCTCCGGTTTTTATGCCGGAGCTTTTTCGTATATAAACCAATGAACACTGGTGGTTTGTCTTGAAAAGGGTATTTATGTCAGATACTGTCCATGTATCCGTCGCTGTCGTCGTCGGCTTTTTCTTCTTCCTGAGCATTGTTTGAAGGGAAGGAGATATCGTCCATTTCCACGTCGCCGCTTGTAACGTACTTTGAGCGGAGCTCGGCTTCGGTATTCTCCTGCATATCCTTTGCTCTTTCAAGGTCGCGCTGATAGTGCATAGCGAAGTCCATCTCGCCGCCGGTCAGACTGCCCATATACTGTCTGTGTTCAGACGGGAGTCCCTGTTTCTCTCGGTATGCGTCGCTTACGTAGTCGCCTACGCTCTTTGCGATGCCTGCAATAGTATCGAACAGCCAGAGATCACTGTTGCCTCTTCCGTATCTTCTTCTTGACATAAATACACCTCCGGTTCGCGTCCGGACGCTCCTACCCCTAAGAGCGCCCGTGTAACGCCGCTTGCGAATTCCAATTCCGTTTTCCCTATTTGATTTTCTGTTCCCCTAAATCCATTATGACAGATGAGGTCAATTGCCTTCCGTTGCTGCGGAAGCCTGAGTACTTGTCTGATTATCGTCAAGCGGTACATTTATGAGAAGCCCATTATTTCCGCTCGTAACTTTGGGCATCACGCCGTTCCATTTCTGGATCTGGTTGTATGCGATGACCTTGTCTGAGAGCGACTCCTCGAGGAGCTTGTTAGCGTCTGCCTGAGCCTGAGCTTCAGCGAGGATAGCCTCTGCCTCTGCCTTGGCTGCTATTACCTTCTTGTCGGCGTCTGTCTGAGCGATTACTCTTACCTGTTTCTGCTCGGTCTCGGTCTTGAGAAGGTTCTGTTCTGCGACCTGCTTTGCTTCGATAGCGCTGTTGAATTCGTCTGAGAAGTCAAAGTTTACTATGTTGAACTTCTCGATGAATATGCCGTAATCGTTGAGCTTGAGGTCGAGAGCTTCCTTTACTTCATCGCCTACAGCCTGACGCTCTGTGATGAGCTGTTCTGCGGTGTACTTTGCGGTAGCGGATTTCATACACTCCTGAACTACCGGTGCGATGAGGACTGTCTTGTAGTCTGTGCCGACTTCCTCATACATAGAGGGTGTGTCAGCTGCGACAAGACGGTAGTTTACAGCGATGTTGCTGCTTACAGTCTGGAGGTCCTTTGAAACAGCCGAAGCCGGTGTCTCATATACCTGGATCTTGTTTGAGATAGGCTCTACCTTCTGAATGAAGGGAGCTTTCAGGTGGAAACCTGCATCGTATGAGGTCTTGGAGACTTCACCCATTGTGAGAACTACTCCTGTGTGACCTGCCGGAACGATAGTGAATGAGTTGAAAGCAACTATAAGAGCTGCAGCTCCTGCAACAGCCCACTTTACCCATTTTGTGCTGGGAGGTCTCTGCTGTGTATTCTTGTGTATCTCTCTGATATCGATTGACATAATCTTTTCCTCCTGTAATGTGGCGATTATTGGATAGTATCATCTTGTTCCCTGTTCTTTTTGTCCCTGCTGAAAAATCCGTCGAACAGATCGAAACAGTCGAAGTTGCCGTCTGTAACATATATCAGAAGGAGGATTATTCCTCCGAACAGTATGAACAGGATAACTTTCAGTATCACGGAAAGAGCTGATCTTTTCTCATCCATAAGTTCACCGTCCCTTTAATTGTCGGACTGTGTGGCTTCTATATCAAGTATCTGCCTGGTATAGTCCTCGTCATTATTGCTATGTGAGCCGGCTTTTCCTGTCATGCGCTTTACAACGATCGCTGCGAGAGTTAGCATAGCTGCAAGAGGCAGGCACAGGATTATGCCTGTTGTTACCAAAAAACTTTTGATCGTTATTCCCATATCATTCTCCTCCGTAGGCTGACGGTCTATTTGCCGTAGCTGCCTGCATTTTCTTCTTCAAGTATCACATACAGGTCTCTGTCCATGATGCGCTTCAGTCTGCCGCTGTGATACCCCAGTACCATTACGAACAGCGCCTTTCTGAGCTTGTCCGTATTGGCTATCTCAGCTGTATGCTGTGACATTTCGCTGTCTATGAGAGCCCTGAGAGCGTCCGGAGCAAAGGCTCCATTGTCTTCTGCCGTGAAGATTATGCGGCAGAGCATATTGTAAAGGTGGATATCCGCGATTATATCGTCGGAGCTGTCATCGACGTCACCGTTGACATAAGCCATCAGGTGAGCTATCTCATCGAGCTTCATCGAATCCCGGAGCATATTGATGAGAAGTATTCTCAGCACCTGCTTTTCAGAGTATTTCTTGCCGGTGGCTGAAGCTACCCAGCCGCGTTTGATCCAGTTCTGAACGGTGGTACCGCCAAGACCTGTAAGGGTGGAAAGCTGCGAAAGTGTAAGACCTCCTGTAGCTTTCAGTACTGGTTCAATTAGTGAGAATGCGTTGTTTTTTGCTGCGTCAACGTATTCAAGCGTAGTTCCGGGTATGTATCTTTCCATCTTATCTCTCCTCTCGCGATGTTATGATTATATCACAAGTTCATATGAACCGCAAATCTTGTCTACGGACAATTTAAGGCGTTTGTGGTATTTTTTTGGAGTTTATCTCGCTAAATCTCACTCATTCAATAAATTTCACACTTTTTCGCAGTTTTTCATTCCGAAACAGTCCGCAGCTCATAAAAACCTGCTTTATTCATTCTTTACAGCCGCTTTTCACGCATTTTCAGTACCGCTCCGGCATATATATTAGTGAAATAATTTCACGAGGGGTGGTTTTTTGAAGATCCGGCCAGATCAGCGCTGCGTGATACTCGGGCGCTACATAACTGAAAACAGGACGACTGTCCGTGCAGCAGCAAAGCACTTCGGCATCAGCAAGAGCACAGTACATAAAGATGTCAGCGAACGTCTCAGGCGTGAGGACGCTCAGCTCTACGAACAGGTCAAGGACGTTCTTCAGATAAATAAACAGGAAAGACATATCCGCGGCGGTCTTGCTACTAAACTGAAATACGAAGCCGCTCAGCGGAGACGGCATTTTTAATTCGTAATTCGTAATGCGTAATGCGGAATTATTGTATCGCTGCGCGATGATATTAAAAAGGACGTACTGTTATTGTACGTCCTTCGCTGTTTACCGGTAATCGTCATATTCATCATCTGTCCCGCAGTGATCGCTTGTTTTGTTCTGTCTGCATTTTTTGCGTATGATTGAAATTAAGTTGACTATTAATATAAGTACCAGTACAGGGTTTATGAATAGGAAGTCCCTTTTGCTTTTACTCGAGGATTCTTGGTAACGACTTATGACAAATTCAGAGGGATTGTCAGGGTCAACATATATCTGATAATACTTGCCCCTGCCGTATTGGTTCTTACCCGTAGCAGTGTCTGCAGGTCCCTCATATGTGTTTCCGTTTACCTTGTATCTGAACACCGGATAGTAGAGCGTCGTCCATTCATGTTGTGTTTTTTGTTTTTCCTCTTTGATCTGTGTGCAGTAAGCCTCGGTTTCGAGCGTGTATCTTTTGATTCTTTTCTCTTGCTTGATATTATCCATATAGTTATTCATATAATTAGAACCAATGCCTAATCCAATAAGGCATATAATCAAGATAACCCAGCGGATATTGTCTCCGATCGTATTCTGATATTCGTCCTCATCCTGGTGAACGCTTCGTTTTCTGTATCTCAATTGTATATTGCTCCTTTCCGGAATGTTTACCGGTAATCGTCATATTCATCATCTGTCCCGTAATAATCGCCGGACAGGTCATCGTATTCGCCGGATTCGTTCTGTCTGCGTCTTTTTCGTATTAACGGAATGAAAGGGAGTATTATTATAACTCCCATTACACCGCTTATGCCTGCGAATACCCATTTGGCTGTTCCTATAGATTTGGGGGAATTATTCGTGACAAATTCAGATGGATCGTCAGGGTCAACATATATCTTATAAGACTTGCCCACGACGTATTCATCCTTGTTTTCTGTACTGATGTCATCGGCACCCTCATATGTGTTTTCGTTTACCCTGTATCTGAACACAGGATAGTAAACTGCCTTCTTTTTTTTATTGTATGTTGTGCGAAATGACGTTTTGACATCTATGCAGTAAGCATTGGTCTCAAGCGTACACCTTTTGACTTTTTCTTCAATACTGAATGTCGCCAGAACAGCGGAAAATACCATTAATTCTATAACGATAATAATGAGTAGAAACACGCTTCTGCCCGCTGAAGCCGGAATCCGCTTTACTTCCTTATCGGAATACTTACTGCGTAATTTGTATCTCATTTTGTTATTGCTCCTTGCCGGAATGTTTAACGGAAATCAATATAATTGTTATCTGTTCCGCTGTTTGACAGTTCTTTGAGCTCGCGGGCGGCTTTTTGTCTGCGGTCTCTTCTTACGTGTGATATGATGATGCTTGTAAATATAAGTTCCAGTATAACTCCTATGCCACCGATGATCCATTTGTCTGACCGGTTTTTTTGGCGGGTTTGAAGCGTGACAAATTCAGAGGGGGCGTCAGGGTCAACATATATCTTATAATGCTTACCTTCGACGTATGTGTCCTTACCGGTGGCTGAACGTCCCTCATATGTGTTTCCATCCACTGTGTATCTGAACACAGGATAGTAAAGTGTTTTCCATTCATTTTTGAAGGTTTCGTGTTTTTCAACTTGGACTTGTGTGCAGTAAGCCGTGGTTTCGAGCGTGCATCTTTCGACTTTTTTTTCGTCTGTGATACTATCTATAAATATTATACCACAGCATAATGCCATATTGTACATAAAAAAGATTAATATGGGGATACTTCCCAAAAGCGGAATCTGATATTCGTCCTTATCCTGATGAACGCTTCGTTTTCTGTATCTCACTTGTATATTGCTCCTTTCCGGAATGTTTACCGGTAATCGTCATATTCATCATCTGTCCCGTAGTAGTCGCCGGAAAGGTCATCGTATTCGCCGGATTCGTTCTGTCTGCGTTTTTTGCGTATGAATGATATGAGGTAAATCGTAAATACGATCTCCGGGATAACGCCTATTCCAGCGATTATCCATTTGGCTGTTCCGATGAATTCTGTGGAATTGTTCATGACAAAGTCTTCGGGCTTGTCGGGATCAACATATATCTTATAATACTTACCTTTTTCGTAATCGTCCTTGGTGCTTGAGCCGGTATCAGCCTGCACGGAGTAGCTGTTTCCGTTCACCTCGTATTTGAAAACAGGGTAGTAGACCGTGTTTCTGTCCGGATCGTCGGTATTCCGGTAGACCTTGTCCACCTGTACGCAGCAGGCAGTTGTCTCAAGCGTACAGCGCTTTGCTTTTTCTTCCTTCCTGTTCAGCGTCCTTATCAGGAGACCTATCGCTATTGCTATAAGGAGCATACAGGCGAGAATAAGCGGTATTACAGCCTGAGTCGGAAGCTGTGATGAGTGCCTGCGGAGGTTTCTTCTTGTTTTTGCTGCGCGTTTCGTGTATCCCATCATGCATCGCTCTCCTTGCTGTTGTTCTTCTGCGCTGCGAGACCTGCCTTTATTCCGCGTATAACGGTCTCACGGGCAGCTATTGCCTGTTCCTTGGTCAGCGGAGGAGTGTCCCCGAGAGGATATTCTATACCGAGCTCTGCGTATTTGGACTTCGCCATATCGTGATAGGGGAGTATGTCCAGCGCCTTGATATTCGTCAGCGTCGAGAGGTACTCTCCGAGCCTGAGAAGCTCTCCCTCGTCGTCGGTTATGCCGGGGACTACGACGTGTCTTATCCATACCGGTATGCCTAGTTCGCGGATGTGCTCCGCAAAGGCGAGTATATTGCGGTTCGAGCGCCCTGTGAGTTCACGGTGAGCGCCGTCGTCTATGTGCTTTATGTCGAGCATAACGAGGTCGGTGTATTTCAGTACCTCGTCTGTCTTTTCGTGGTTATCGGGGGAGTAACAGCCTGCCGATGTGTCGAGACAGGTGTGGACTCCCTTGCTCTTTGCGAGCCTGAACAGCTCTGCAAGGAACTCCGGCTGTGCGAGTGGTTCTCCGCCGGTAGCAGTTATGCCGCCGCTCTTGAGGAACTCCTTGTATGAATCGTACTCCGCCATAAGCTCTTCCGCTGTGACCTCACGTCCGCCGGAAAAATCCCATGTATCAGGGTTGTGGCAGTATTTGCACCGCATAGGACAGCCCTGAAAGAATACAACAAATCTCACGCCGGGACCGTCAACTGTTCCGAAGCTTTCTGTTGAATGTATCCTGCCTTTAAGCATTGTATTTCCCCCTGATGTAGTTTATGAGCGTGTCTCTGTCGTTGGTGAGCTCGTCCTCTATGACTTTGCTGAGGAGCTCGTTGAGGGCTTCACCGACTGCTTTGCCTTTGAGTCCGAGAGCGAGCATATCCTGACCGTTCACGGCAAGCTGTGAGAGCGAAAGGCAGAAGTCCTCACGGACAAGCGAACGTGCTGTGTCAGCGAGTTTGTCGAAAAGCTCGTTCTCGTGCAGGACGAACTCGTTCTTTCCGCAGTTGTCAGCCTTCTTGAACTCCATGAGCTTGCAGAAGTCCTCTGCACCGAGCCTTGACAGGAGCTTTTTTACCTGTGTGTCGGTGTTCACCTTGTCGCTGTGGAGCGATATGAGAAGGCAGGTGCGCTCTATGGTGCGGTTGTCGTAGCGCAGGCGCTGCATAATAGTCTCAGCCATTTCGGCGCTGAGCTGAGCATGTCCCTTGAAATGTCCCTCGCCGTTTTCGTCCATAGTGAACATAGGCGGCTTTCCGATGTCGTGGAAGAACATGGCGCGTCTCAGGAAGAGGTCGCTGTCCGGTACGGCTTCTATGGTGTGGACTATGTGGCTGTAAACGTCGTGCCTGTGGTAGCGCGAGTGCTGCTCGAAGCCGAAGCACGGCTCTATCTCGGGTATTATCTGCGCTATTATACTGCGGTATCTGAGCAGTACCTCAACGCAGTTCCTGCCGCAGAGGAGCTTGTCGAACTCCTCACGGACTCTTTCACGGGAGATGAGGTCGAGCCTGTCTGAGAGCGAGAGCATAGCCTTTTCGGTAGCATTTTCGACTGTGAAACCGAGCTGTGAAGCAAATCTCACACCGCGGAGTATGCGGAGAGCGTCCTCTGTGAAGCGTTTCTCCGGTTCACCCACACATCTGATGATACTGTGAGCAATGTCGTCCCTGCCGCCGAACGGGTCAACGATATTGCCGTCAGCGTCCATAGCCATGGCGTTTATTGTGAAGTCCCTGCGTGCGAGGTCTTCGTTTATGTCCGGCGTGAAGCGTACCGTGTCAGGTCTGCGTGAGTCGGTATAGTCGCCGTCCACGCGGAAAGTGGTTATCTCGAAGGGTATGCCTTCGCTTATCACTGTGACCGTGCCGTGTTTCAAACCGGTCGGGATAGTTTTCATATCGCTGAAAACTTCCATTACCTGTTCCGGCAGAGCTGATGTTGTTATATCCGTATCGTGTATCGGTCTGCCCATTATGTGGTCACGCACACAGCCGCCGACGAGGTATGCCTTGAAGCCGTTTTGCTCCAGTCTGCGGAGTATATCCGCCTCAGGTCCTTTTACTGTCATTCTCTCACCGCCCTCATGTTGTTCACCTAATATTATAACACTTTTTGCCGGAAATGGCAATAGAGCATTGAAAAACACAGGCCAGCCGGCGTTGTCTAATGTATATAATAATCGTGCGGAGTATGGAGTTTGCGTTATCAAATTGAGAGAATTATAATTATTTGCTTGACTTTGGTACAATATTTACTTATTATTATATGTGACGAAATGAAACAATTCTAATGGAGGAATAATCATGAAAAAACATATCATCGCACTCGCTGCTATCGCTATGCTCGCTTCCCTCACAGGCTGCGGCAGCAGTGACAGCTCATCTTCCGCAGCTTCAACAACAGCTGCTTCCACATCTGCTTCTGATACAACAGGCGCAAGCGAAGAAGCTTCCGCAGCTGCTTCCACAGAGACTGCATCACAGCAGGTAAGCTCAGCAGCTGCTGAGGAAAAGAAAGAAGAGCTTTCCGCTCAGGTCCCTTCAAATGCTAACTCCTTGTCAGATCCAAACATCAAGGAGCTTGAACACGCAGGCGCCGGAAGCGTTTCTGTTGAGTCAGGCGGTCTCAACCTCAGAACAACTCCCGGTACAGATTCAGATATTCTCGTTTCTATTCCCGACGGCACTCAGCTCGACCTCTACAAGTCCGGCGTGACCGGCTGGTACGCTGTTCAGTATGACGGAAAGACAGGCTATGTCAGCGCTGATTTCATCAAGCCTATCGAAGGCTCCGACCAGAAGCCGGAAACCACTCCCTCTTCCGATATATCTCCCGTCGTCGGCACCTGGAATGAGACAGATGCTCTCGACCCGAGAACCCTCACTATCAATTCTGACGGCTCATTCACCTGCGCTTACAAGGGCGGCGGTGCTATCTACGGTACAGTTCAGATAAGCAGCCACGACGGTTCGATATCATATATTTTCAATGATAATGCCGGCGATGTCTGGGGCGTTATGTCCGTGACTTCAAGCAATGGTCAGGAGCTTCTCAGCGACGGTCAGCTCGGTACTCTCGCTTTTGTAAGATAACTGCTCGTTCATAAAACTGCGGTATTGACTTTTGCCCGCTTGTGTGTTATAATGTACTCACTTGGGGCATTAGCGCAGCTGGGAGCGCATCACACTGGCAGTGTGGGGGTCAGGGGTTCGAATCCCCTATGCTCCACCACACAGAGTCTGTGCCCCCTTCCACGGGGGCACTCGTTTTACTCGTTCACTTTTGCGGCAGAGCTTGCTCTGCTTACGCTAACGGTAGTCTATTTTAAATTTAGAATACTTTATACAGGCGTTCCTTCGATCTGAGGGGACGCTTTTATTTTATTAAAAGTGAAAGTGGCATATTTCCGTTATGGTGATCAGGGAAATGAGCGCCGTTATCCTTAATGATGAAATGGTTGCTGGATAAGAAGTGTTGTGTATGATGAGGCTCCATATCAGCTAACATTCCGTATTATGTCAGGCAAATTGTTCAAAATGCTATTGAAATAACAAAAATCTCATGCTATCATATAAGTGACAGGAAATACTGAAGAAATTGTACAGGGAGTGAAGTATCCGGTCTACAGACACTTTCTCCCAGAATGTCCAGTTACAAGAACAATGACATCATTTTGAGTTTTGCGGAATCAGATAAAAAATGATTTGTTTTCCGGTTATTGAATTCTTATTTGTGCTATGTTATAATAATAGAAAGTGAACAATAATGAGTCGTGATTCATGAGGTGACTAAATATGAGAAAATTCATCAGCAAGATAGGAGCGGTCATATCATCTGCCGTACTACTGATATCGAGTGTTCCGACTGTTACGGTAAATGCAGAAGATGAACCGAAATTGCTTGCACTTGCATTTGATGACGGACCTAATACTACGACCACAAATGAAGTGCTTGATATTCTGGAACAGTATAATGCGAAAGCGACTTTCTTTTTGATAGGATTGAATATCAATAACGAAAGTGCGAAGTCTGTTAAGCGTGCTTATGATATGGGAATGGAGATAGCCAATCATTCCAAAACACATAACAGCATGATGAATATGACCCCTGATGAGATAAAGGCGGAGATAGACTATGTGGATGAAAAGGTCGAGGCGATAACAGGGGAGAAGACAAAATGCTTCCGCCCTCCGTTTATTGGTGTCAGTCAGACTATGTATGATAATATCGATATACCGTTCATTTATGGTGCTGATACACAAGACTATATGGAACAGGTCGATGCAAATGAACGAGCAGAAAAAATTCTGAAATATGCAAAAGACGGTACTATATATCTTATGCATGATTCCGCCGGAAACGATCAGACAGTTGAGGCATTGAAAATAGCTCTGCCCAAACTTGTGGAGCAGGGATATGAGTTTGTTACGATATCCGAGCTGTTTGAAAGACAAGGAGAAGCTCCCAAAAAGAATATACTGTATTCAAGCGTTACAAAATATCCGTGCAAAGGATATTCGCTTTATCAGGAAATAGATTCAGGAAATGATAAGATATTACTGGATATAGACACGCTGAAAAAACTTGGCGATAAATATGCGGTAGAACTGAACTATGTAAGCTCTACAGGAAATCCGCCTGTTATAGCACTCCAGCGGTGGACAAGCGAACCTTCGCTATGGCACGCTGTACAGCCGTCATATTTTAACGGCGATAAAGCGGTATTTCTTGCATCGGATATTCAGTCCGCCTTTGATGAACTTGGAATAGACTACAGTGACATTGACGGCGTTTCCATATCACCCTACGGCGGTACGCTTACAGCCTCGGATATAAAGCTGTTGGTGAAATCGGGAAGTAAAGAAAGCGTTCGCGGCGATGTTAATTCCGACGGTGAATTCAATGTTTCTGACCTTGTTCTGCTGCAAAAGTGGCTGCTGGCTGTTCCTGATACTGAGTTAAAAGACTGGAGAGCTGCTGATCTTTGTCAGGATAACCGACTGAATGTATTTGATCTGTGCCTGATGAAAAGAGAGCTTATAGCAAAAAAACAAACATCTTAAAATAATATATGAAAAGAGCCTTGCCCTCAATGGGGCAGGGCTTATTGTATGTAGCTAATGATAAAACAGCACTCCGGTGCTTTTTTAGGTGAAAAATCAGCGTTGAAACTCAAGAGTTTCTTAGACGGCTTTGAATATGCAATGATTTTATGCAATAATGAGGGCTTTACTGAAAGTTATGCTGATTTTAAAAAATGGTTTGAAATAAAACACAACATCAGAACCACCGAATCATGGTATGATTATTTGATAAGACATTATGATGACGTTAAGGCGTTTGATGTGTTTTTCAGCGAAGCAGAAGAATTCTATAAACTTAATTAGAGAAGCTAAAACTATGTATTGAAAGTCCGGGAAAAAGAAATGAAAATAGACGATTTAGATTATGTTAACATTAGTGCTCGTCAATATTGAATACTCTAAACAGGCGTTCCTTCTTTTTGAGGGGACGCTTTTATTTTATTGAAGGTGAAAGTGGCATATTTCCGTTATGTTGAACGGGGAAGTCAGCGGGATTATCGTTAATGATGAAATGGTTGTTGGATAAGAAGTGTTGTGTATGATGAGGCTCCATATCAGCTAACATTCCGTATTATGTCAGTCAAATTGTTCAAAATGCTATTGAAACAACAATAATCTCATGCTATCATATAAGTGATAGGAAATACTGAAGAAATTGTACAGGGAGTGAAGTATCCGTTCTACAGACACTTTCTCCTTTGGCGATATGAGAAAACAGAGAAAATGGTTAAGGGAATATCATAATAATAACGGAGGGATAATAAATGTTCAGATCAGCAAGAAAAACAACATCGGCCGTATTGGCTGCGGCGCTGTCATTCAGCACAGTCCCGTTAGCTGCCTGCATCGAAACTGCTGATGCGGCTGATACCTTAATGACGAGGGATATATGGTGCACGAACGATGATGTCAACCGCTGGGAATCAGAACATTTTCAGTTCATATGGGGAAAAAACGGCGCTGATTCAGCGAAGGTAACACAGCAGTTCCTCGAGGAAAACGCTAAAAACCTTGAAGCCTGCTGGGACATATATATGAACGATCTCTCCATGGAAGCACCGACACAGTCGGTGAATATGGCTTTGCGTGACGGAAACAAGTACAAGGTCAATTTCTATATATCCGGCACAGGTCTTAAACCATTCGCCGACGACTGGGCATATATGGGCTATGACAGTCAGGGCTATGCCTTCATGTTCTGCTGCGTGGGAGCTATGCAGAATTCACCCAATCCCTCATGGGTGCTGCCGCACGAGTTCGGCCATGTTGTCACAGCTCATCAGCGCGGATGGAATGAGAACAAATATGTATCCTCCTGGTGGGAGGCAATCGCCAACTGGTACCGTGAGCAGTTTCTCTACTCCGACTATTACAGCAAGCAGTGGGGAAATATAACCGGCATAACAGACTACTTCGAGACGTATATGAAGAATCTCTGCTTCACGCCGATACTCGGCCGTGACAACTACGCTTCATGGGCTTTTTTACAGTATATCACCGAGAACCCCGATGGCCTTCCCGGATACGGAAGCAGTTTCGTCAGAGATCTTATGCAGCAGGGCAGACGTGACGAATATCCCTATGCAGAGATAGAACGCATCTCCGGTGCAGACATGAAGGAAACTCTCGGACATTATGCAAAGAGACTGGCAACTCTTGACCTTGCCCACAAAAAAGACTATCAGGCACGTCAGAATGAGCTTCTTGCACGCGGTGAGTGGAATTGGGGTGAGATATTTACCCTCCTTGAAAACACCACCGGCAGAGAAAACTACTATACCGTTCCGACTGAAAGAGCTCCTCAGCAATTCGGTGTGAACATAGTGCCTCTCGAGGTTACGGGCAGCAGTATTTCAGTCACACTTGAGGGACTGACAAAGTCTGAAGGCGCAGACTGGAGGGCTTGTATCGCAGTAGAACAGAAGGACGGCATCACGCGCTATTCTGATCTTTTCAAGGCCGGAGAAACTATGAATATGGATTTCGGAAGCAACGACTCTGCGGCATATCTTACTGTCACAGCTACACCTGACAGCTCAGCATGGCAGCAGACCGGCGTTCCATGGGCATACGGAACAGGTGAATTCGACGAGACTCATGCCCCGTTCCTAGGCAAGACACGTTACCCGTGGGGAGCAACTATCACCGGTGCAGGAATAAAGCAGTCTCAGTACGATACAGTTGCCGTACACGGTTCACGTCATCCTAACGGAGGAGGATTCGTTGCTTCAACAGCTAAGGTCGAGCCATCTGTTTATGTCGGTGCTGATGCAAAGGTCTTCGGATATGCAAACGTTAGCGGTAATGCTGTTATTGACGGCTATGCTGTAGTCAGCGGAAGTGCAAGGGTATCGGGAAATGCCGTTGTAAAGGGACACGCTGTTGTTGCAGAAAATGCGGTCGTTAAGGATAATGCCATAATAGCAGATAATGCCGGCGTAATGGGTGAGGCTGTTATCTCCGGCAATGCAAGAGTTATTGAAAGCGGACTCGTTTTTAACAAGTATAAAGTAAGCGAAAATGCGACGGTCAAGGGAGTCGCCTACTGTCTGAGCAGCGGTTCTGCAACAGGACAGGCAATGCCTGACGGCGATTACTATGATGATTCCGGCAGAACGATACAGAAAGGTTCCATATATGGCTGGACGAGCTACGATGAATATGCACAGAACCGCCCCTATACTGACGGACAGATGGCTGCTCTGGAATTTGATGTTGACAGCACTGACATAGCAGCAGACAAGTATACATCCACATTTGGTATTACTATGGGTGATCCGGTATGGAGCGAGACTATGACTTCCGGCAAAGGAGTGCTTACATTTGACGGTTCAGAGGGACAGTTTTTACTTGCGGACAGCTCTTATGCCGCACTTCACACTGCCGAATACCAGACAGCCGTTCTCCTGCGGAGCAACAGCAGAAGTGAGCTTTTCCATTTTGGCATAGATGATAACGCTATAACGCTTTCAGCTGAAAACGGTACTGTTTCACTTTCCGGTGCCGGTCAGAGCGTGAAGATAGATAACGCATACAAGCTTGGTGAGTGGGTAACTGTCAGCGTGCTTATTTCAGACGGAAAGGCGACTCTGAAAATCAATGACGGAAGCGAAGTGAAATCTGAGAGTGCAGAATTTACAGCTGAGCCGGTCGATGTCATCGGTACGGGTGATGTTTATCTCATAGGTGCCGGCATGAACGGCTCTATGGACTATTTCCGTGTGTATAACAAGGATGTCTCCGAAGCTGAATATTACTACACAGAAAAAGAAAACATTTCCGACGTGAAAGTTTCCGGATATATCGGTGACCTCAACAGCGACGGAAAAATAAATGTGTTTGATCTCATATACATGAAAAAGGCAGTTATTGATAGATCACTCATCAGCAGTAAAAGCATATTCGCAGCAGCTGATGTGAACGGTGACAACGAGATAAGCATTGCAGACCTCGTTCTGATGCAGAATCATCTCCTCGGCAGGAATAAAAGCTTTCCGGCTGGTGCAACTTATACTGTCTGAAATATAAATACTACTATCATTCATTCATCTCCTTATAATACTCCAAAGGGGGAAGGGCCATCGCAGCTGTTTGTCTGTGATGGCTCTTTCTGCTGCCTTGCGTACCATAGGGCAGTATGCTGATAAAAAATGATTATGCATTATGTAAGCAATGATATGAAAAATGTCGTTGTAATTAACTTCCCGGTATGGTATTATCTAAGTAATAAAGGTTAATCCGTATCGTTTGTTCTGAAAGGAGTATGATCATGAAATTGAAACATCGTATTATCAGTCTGACTGCATCAGCTGCCATTTCATTTGGTTCTTTTCAGTTGACAGCACCTATGGAGAATGTCAGTGCTGCCGGAGCAGATACTTTCAGCTTCCCTGTACAGGAGTTCCGCTTAGGCATTGGTGATACTGACCGCAGCATTACATTATCCGGAAATGATAAAGGCGACTATCTGAGCAGCAATACGTTTTCAGGAAAACGTTCTCAGAAATTCTATCTCAATTACATAAGTAAGGGCGTTTATGAGATCGCCAGCTCGGAAACAGGCTATGTTATCACCGATGATAACGGGGTTGCTGTTATTCAGCCTGATACTGATGCTGATAATCAGCGTTGGAATATTGAAAGCGTGGAGAAAGATTTTGAAGGCTATGCTCTTTATTATAGGATCACAAGTATTGCTGACAGTTCTGCAGCTCTGACATTCGAGCCCGAAAGCAATTCAATTGCGGTCGAGTCGTACAAGGCTGACATTTATCAGAAATATCGTCTGAATCTTGACGGTCTTGAGGGATTTGCAGCTGAATCCTATATAAACGGCAAAATGAAAGCAGGTACTGTCGGCGGTCTTCTCGGTGAGACAGTTTTTTGCGACAGCGTGGAAAAAGTCGTTGCTGCTCTTGACAGCAATGAGCCGAAAACAGTTGTTGTAACAAAAGATCTTGACTTTGTGAAGCAGAGCAAGGAGAAGCAGCGTATCCGGGATGATAAAACGCTTGTAGGTTCTTATGCAGCAAATACCATTACGGATTCTCTGCTTAGAAATGATGACTTCTGGGGCAAGGATGACCGTCCGTCTCAGAACATCGTTATCCGGAATGTACATTTTAACGGCAAATACCTTAACAGCAACGGTTCAGGTCAGCTTTTCCTGCAATTTTACGGAGTACGCAATCTCTGGCTCGACCACAACAGTTTCAGTGCAGAATTCGCACAAGACAAGGACAATGAGGTCGGCAAATTCGTGTGGATAAATACTCCCTCGGAAAGTTGGTCTGACGGGGTGTATAACGCTTATAATCCCGACTACATAACCGCCTCATACAACAGCTTTCTCAATCGCTACTGGACATTTGCGTTCGGTTCACAGAACAAAGATACATCACGTCTGCATACAACTCTTATGTTCAACAAGTGGGAACAGTGCTCAAGAAGATGTCCGCAGTATTCCAATGGCTATGACCATAATTATAACAACTATCATACCGTCTCGAACGGCGGCAATCCGAACAAGTCATCTCAGGTCATAGGCGGTGAGGGCAGCCGCGTTATCAATGAAAACTGTCTGTTTGAAGGATACATTGGCAATGAGCTTGATCCTGACCGCAACTCCTGTCTTAGCTTTACTGATTCGGGCAGCTATACTGCAAATTCCCCCTCATCAGCTCCATCACCCATTAGCTTCAGGAACCACAACACAAATTCGTGGAATGCAGAGGAATGCTACGGCTATCATCTTATAGCTGCATATAATGGGAAAAAAGACCTTAAATCTTTCTGTAACAGCTATTCCGGCGCCTGGGATTCTTTCAGCAGGATAAAGTATATCACTGATGCTGAGTGTGCAGAATATGTTCAGAAAACGATTTCGCAGCCTAATCTGAAACATATTGAAGTAGGTGATGCTCCTGTTTATGGAAAAAACGGAGCAGTTATGGACACGGAAAAAACTTATACTATACGAAATGTCAACAGCGGTCTCTATCTTGCAAACGGCGGAGCTTCTGCAGAAGCCGGTCTGGATTTGACGCAGAATACTGATCCGGACGGCTGGAAACTTGAAGATGCAGGGAACGGATATTACAGGATATATTCTCAGAGCGGCAACGGCAAACCATATCTGCTTAACATATCAGCCGGCTCGAAGGATAATGGTACAAGTGCTGAAATATGGACAGAAGCTGGTACTGATTCACAGCTTTTCAAGTTCGTCCCAAATGCGGATGGTTCATATACTATTACCACTATGGTCACAAAAGACAGATCCGCACTCGGTGTAGTGGCTGCCTCCAAGGACGTTGGAGCCGCAGTTGTACAGTGGGAGTGTAACGAATCCAACGACCAGAAATGGTATGTAGAAGTAAAGACAGAAAATATTATAGGCGATGTCAATTCAGATGGCAGCTTCAACATCGCCGATGTTGTTGCAATGCAGAACTGGCTGCTTTCAAAACCTAACGCTGTACTTGTAAACTGGAAGGCAGGCGACCTCTGCGAAGATAACAAGCTCAATGTTTTTGACTTTATATTGATGAAAAAGCTGCTCCTTGCAGGGAGACAGCCGGTATAGAAAAGCACGCTAAGCAGCTTCGTTTCAGCAAAAGGGTTAAGTACCAGTATATCCGGCTGCCGATCATATCAATTTCATAAGCGACTAAAAAAGCAGGCACTCTCATTATCGAAAGTACCTGTTTTTATTATTATATCAACACCTTACTTTGCTGAGAACAATTCTCTCCGCATCATGATCACATCAAACACATTAAGTCTGCCGTCAGTGACGCTGCCCTGTTTCCAGCCGTTATCATAGTACCAGCCTCCGCCGTCAACGACCGCGTGACCGCTTATGACCGCATTATTCTGTGCGGTGACATTGTTCGCAACGACTGCATAATCCTCTATGCGGACGTTGCCGGAGAGTTTTTCATTTCCGAGCACCATCGCATTTGGACCAACATACACCGAATCTGAAACTCTTGCAGTATCAGCTACCCAGCCGTCGCCGTTTGAGTGAACGTGACCTCTTCCCTTTGAGTAGCCGCCGGACTGCTGCACATCTGCACCGCTGAGCCTTATCTCATAATAGAAGAAGCTATGTTCTTCATTAATATCCCTCCTTGAATTTGATTAACGGCTATTGCTGCCATTATTATAGCATTTAACCGAGCGAATATCAACAGGTACTTTCGCCATCTGAAGTATCTGTTCAGCGTTTATTCATCGCTGCTGTCAAACAGGTTTGTGAAGCAACTGATGATATAGTCCGTTTCAGCGTTCATGGGGCTTTACAGATTTGCCCGTTTATACAGTGTGACCTCAGAAAAAGTGATACTGCCGGTCTGTTCTCCGATCATGAACACTATTTCCGCGTCATCTGCAGGCTCGCTCAGATCAAATGTTTTCAGTGTTGTTTCAGTATCTGTCTCTCCGCTTGCATAGACCTTTTTCGGATCGTTAATACTGCGAACTTCATACGGGATCTTGCCTTTCAATCCCGCTGCCTTGAAACTCAGCTCATATTTGCCAGTCGGGAGAACCAAATTCGGCACATATACCGTAATTGATACCGGTGAATTGCCTGCTGCTGAGATATTGACGTTCATGGAGCGATTCCACTCAGCATAGTAAGGCCAGGCATTTGCGCCGCTTTCAGTATCAATTGAAGATTCGAGTTTGCTATCCGCCGCAAGATCAATTCCGATCTTGTCGGAATCTCTGCCGAGGACTGACGATATCTTGTCCGCAAGCAGATATGCATTTTTCTCATGCGTCTTCGGTGAGGGATGCCAGTCTGCACCGAGTTCGTTCATGTCCTGTACGGGCGATTGATAACAGGTTATCTTCGGATCGCCGACTTCTTTGACTGCCTCTTCGATATAAGGGTACAGTTCGGTGCATCCCATGATACCAAGTGTGCATATAATATTCGCATCCGGATTGCATTTCCTTATCTGCTTCAGAAAATCTTCGTAAAGATCCTGATATTCGACACCACGAGTTTCCAGGTCCTTTGACGCATAGGAATCATCGTTTGTGCCGAGGTTAAGCACGATCACATCAACAGGATGCTCTGAAAAATCCCATTTGGTCTGATAGTCGTTCGATTTGCCGACCATCTCATAATATGGCGGAACAAGCGAATCAGTGTTCTTTGTGCCGTCATTTGTATAGCCGGAAACAATTCCGTGACCGCTGTAACATACCGCGCTGTAATCAGCATCAAGAAGCTGTGCTGTCAGATAAGCATAGGACAGTGTGAAATTCTCGGTCGCTGTCGAGAAGTTTTCATACTGCGATCCTGCTTCAACACCGTATGCACAGGTGATCGAATCACCGATAAACTCGATCGACAGATCTTTTTTCGGCGTCGGCTTAACAGGAGTCGATGAGGATGACGTAACTGTGAGAGACTTCACACCAATGCAGCCGTTATTGGCTTCTGAAAGATGAATGATCTTTACTGTGGCGATTCGGGAGGATGTTCCGCTGAACAGCTTGACTGTCTGCTCTTTTTCTCCCATTACAACATCTTTGACAAGCTCCCCGTCAACATAAACACCGTAGCGCGGACGGTATTTTTCATCGGAATTGATGCCGCTGTCACCGCAGATCGTCACGCTCGCTTCCGTTCCGGTAACGGTGAACTCAGCAGCCGAACCGCTGTGGACCAGCCAGGTTATGCCGTCTGTTTTCTGCGTTCTTCCAAGGAGCTTTGCATTATTTTCTGACACAGGGATCGTCAGAGTATTTAAAGCACCCGGTTTTTCAGCAAAGAGCGCTCTCTTCATCAGACACAGATCAAACACATTCAATCTGTCATCATCGCAGAAATCAGCTGCTTTCCAGTTAGGAAGCTCTGTATTCGGAGCGGCAAGCAGCCATTTTTGGAACAGCACAACATCTGCTATATTAAAACTTCCGTCATTATTTACGTCGCCTTTGATGTTTTCATCTGAAATGTGGGAATCAGTTAACGATCCGGCATAAACTGTCTGCTGAGTCTGAGAGTTAAAACTCAGCGCTCCGAATGTCATCGAAAAAGCCATGAGTCCTGTAAGGATACAGGCCGTGCCCTTGAATTTTTTGTTTTTCATTTCAGTAACCTCCTATTATTTTTTATCCACTGTATTTTATTATATACTATTTATTGCTCTTTTGAAATATCATTTCGCACAATAATACTTACAATTTGAATAAAATTCACAGGAGGCATATATATAAGATGACCGCATACGATGACGGATACACCAGCAAGGAAGATGCCGAACTATGTACTTCGCGCTGGCGTGACTGACGTTTATAAAAAATGAGCTGAAATGCAAGTTTTCAGATGTGAAATGTCATTTACATACGTCGGTTTAAGGTGTATAATATATTCAGAGATTACAAAGGTAATGAGTATCTGCACTAAAACTCATATTCTGAAGTAATACATCAGCAGCTGTGTTCCGGATAGCAGTTGCTTAAAATTCCTTTTTATCCGGAATTCTTGGGGACAAATCAGTAAAGAAAGCGTACTGTATCGACGGTGCGCTTTCTTTTAAGAATGATGAGTGAAATACAGGCTTTTGTTTGAATAGATCGTTTCCGTTAGATTTCCGTTATTCCAATAATGAAAGCCATTTTTGTGAAACGAGTCTGCAAAAAAGATGCGCTAAAAATTGCCTAAATATAGGGACTTTTAAATCTTTGGCAACGTGGTGATTTTATATCAAGATATTCTGGCAGTGTGGGGGTCAGGGGTTCGAATCCCCTATGCTCCACCACACAGAGTCTGTGCCCCCTTCCACGGGGACACTCGTTTTACTCGTTCACTTTTGCGGCAGAGCTTACTCTGCTTTCGCTAACGGTAGTCTATTTTAAATTTAGAATACTTTATACAGGCGTTCCTTCGATCTGAGGGGACGCTTTTATTTTATTAAAAATGTCCTTGTTCTGTCCTTATGAGGATAAAAAAAATTCATAAGACATAAAAAGCAGGCACTCTCATTATCGAAAGTACCTGCTTTTATTTTATATCAACACCTTACTTTGCTGAAAACAATTCTCTCCGCATCATGATCACGTCAAACACGTTAAGTCTGCCGTCAGTAACGAGGTCACCGTTTTCCCAGTCTGCAAGAGATGCTCCCGGTTTTGCCAGCAGCCAGTTTTGCATTGAAACAAGATCTGCTATATTGAATAGGTTATCTGCGTTGACATCACCGCGAAGTTTGCCGGTATCATCCGGTTCTTCCTTTCCGGAATAGACAATTGCCGGTTCATCGACTGCATTGTTGCTTAGCTGTATATAATCCACTGCGCCCTTGAATCCCTTTCCGACAACAGCTACATCGTCCGCAGAAGCACTCATAACACTCTGCACATCGAGTTTCAGCGGCTTGCTTGCAGCTTCCTTGCCGTTTATAAGAAGGGATCCCACACCGTCAATGATACGGACGGTGATTTTGCTCCACTCGCCCTTAATGAGAGCGTTTGGAGCTGTCAGCTTTTCAACGGTATTTCCGTCTGTGATAACAAGTTCTGCTGCACCGCTGCCATTGTCCGGAGTCAGTGACAAATAAGACTTATCATCGCCGAAATGCAGTATCTCCTGCTTTGCATTTCCGCCTTTCCAGAGTACACCAAGACTGATCTGAATATCTCTTGTATTCAGAATAGATGTATCAAGCATCATGCAGCTTTCTCCGCCGTTGAAGTTAAGGACGCCTTTTGCAGATGTACGCTCATCCGACCACTCTGCGCCTATCTGACGCGCATTTGTGCACGTACCGGAATCCTTAGCCCAGTATTGTGACTTGCTGCTGAAATCATAGCCTGCAACATAGCTTTCTGCAAGCAAATGATTGCCGGAATCGTCAAGCCAGCCGAAGTTCACACCGCCGCTGACTGATTTCTCATTGGCATAATCACCGTCAAGGATGGTGTTTCCAGAATACACAGGACTTCCATAGGAATATGTCATGCCTTTAGCAACTGCGTTGTCGGTCAGCTTTGCTCCGCCCTCAAGATAAGCCTTTTGCAGTACCTTTGCATTGTCTGAAACTGAACAAGCACCTGTTACAACAGCGCTGCCGCTAATTACGGCGTTTCCGCTAAGTGTGACGCTGCCTTGTTTCCAGCCGTTATCATAGTACCAGCCTCCGCCGTCAACTACCGCGTGACCGCTTATGACCGCATTATCCTGTGCGGTGACACTGTTTGCAACTACTGCATAGTCCTCTACGCGGACATTTCCGGAGAGTTTCGCATTTCCGAGTACCATCGCATTCGGACCAACATACACTGAATCTGAAACTCTTGCAGTATCAGCTACCCAGCCGCCGCCATTTGAGTGAACGTGTCCTCTGCTCTTTGAGTAGCCGCCGGACTGCTGCACATCTGCGCCGCTGAGGCTGATCTCATACGGATAGCGTCTGCGTTCATCGCCGTCCTTGCAGGAGGAATCCCTGTCTTTATGGAAGGCATTGACCTTTACAAGTTTCTCCGGCATTGCCGTGATAGTCAGATATGCTGAAACTGCACCCTTTGCGGACACGCTTGCTTTCTGACCGCTGCCGAAAAGACCGGAATATGTTTCATTTCCGGATGCGTCAACAGTTACGATACACGCCTGCCAGCCGGCATTGGTGTCATCAGATATTCCGCTGAGTTCAGCCGAAATAGTATCACCGGTTATATTCAGCGGTACTACATTTATGCCAGCCTGCATCGGAGCTTCCTCCTGCGGAACTTCAAGCCAGCCGGTACCGTTCTCTTTCAGCACTGTATAGAACAGATTCCAGTAGAACGGCGACTGTGCAAGTTTTTTGCTGAATTCGTCCTTATAGGCGTCCTGTGCGCCAAAATCAAAGGTAGCCATCCGCTTTGCATAGTGTCCGAAAATCGTCTGCGAATCTGTTCCGAAAAGCCGTGTTATGGTGTCAAACGGGTATTCATTCGGTTTAGCTTCGGATATAATGCGCTTAACAGCATTTATTCCAAGACCGGGCAGATCATCGGGATTGTACGAAATGTACATAAGGAACGGCCATACTTCGTAATAATTTCTGCCGTGAGGAAGTGTCAGGCTGAGGTTGCGGAGATATGGTTCAAACCACGCTGTTTTAGTGTTTCCGGGATAATAATCACTGCCGAGATACATCTCTCTGAACCAGTTGGCGAGAGGTTCCCACCATGCGCCTGTTATCTCCTGATCTACCCACGCTTTCTGCTGCATTGTAACAACGTGTCCGAATTCGTGAGCTATAGTCAGATCATCAAGCATTGCCTCAGGGCTGATGATCTCGATGCCGTATCCGTCTTCAGCACTCATGAACGCCCATCTGTCCGGGTATTTGTCTAGCCCGGTTTATGTCAGATACACGTTTGTCTTATACTTCTGACTGCTTTTTCCGTAGATGTCCACGTTCATATTCTCCATGCCGAGATACTCACCGTAGCATTTCCAGAGACGTTCATAGGCTTCCAGATTCCTTTTCAGGAACGCCTCGTTTACCTGTCCGGTGGTGTCGTTGTTGCCGTAGAATATGACGAAATGCTCTGATTCAGCGTAATTCGCAGTGGTACAGTATCCCCACTTGTCACGGACAAGGTATTCATCCGCAGCGGATATTCCTGCTGTCGGTGAATACGGAAGCGCTGATATCATTAATGTCAATGCCGTAAGAGAAGAAGCTATCTTCTTCATTAATATCCCTCCTTGAATTTGATTAACGGCTATTGCTGCCATTATTATAGCATTTAATCGAGCGAATATCAACAGGTACTTTCGCTATCGGGAGTATATGTTTCTCCGCTTGTATAGACCGTTTTCGGTTCGTTAATACTGCGAACTTCATATGGGATCTTGTCCTTTAATCCCGCTGCATTGATTTTTTTTTCATTTCAGTAACCTCCTGTTATTTTTTATCCACTGTATTTTATTATATACTATTTATTGCTCTTTTGAAATATCATTTCACACAATAATACTTACAATTTGAATAAAATTTGCAGGAGACAGATATATATGAAAAAATGATAGCAGCATACGATGACGGATACACCAGCAAGGAAGATGACGCCCCTTGTACTTCTCACAGATGAAACTGACGTTCAATATTGAATATTTGAACAGGCGTTCCTTTGATCTGAGGGAACGCTTTTATTTTATTGAAGGTGGAAGTGTCCTTGTTCTGTACTTATAGATATAAAAAATGTGAAAGGACTTTCAATAACAAAAAAGCGGCTGACTGCCATAGTCAAGCCGCTTTGTGTTTAGCTGTTACTTTTGAGGAACTCATGATATCACGAATCAAAGAACTGCTGTCCGTCGTCAGTGATAAGACGCTCGGTTTTCGGATACTCGTAGATCAGGTCGTTATCTGCATTGGAAGCGAGGTAGTCTGCATATTTAGCAGCATACCATTTTGCCATAGGAAGATTGTGCATGAGGTAGTTTCCGCAGTTTTTCTCTTCTGCGCCCGGAACAGTTTCGGTATTGGCAACTGATCTGAAAGCGTTCAGCAGAAGTCCGTGCAGCTTCCTGGGAGTGCGGTCACCTTTGAGAATGAGGTAAAAACCGGTCAGGCAGCCCATAGGTCCCCAGTAGATTATATCGTCCTTCCAGTCGGGCTCATTTCTGAGGAAAGTTGCGATGATATGCTCGAGAGTATGCATTGCAGCAACATCTATCGCAGGCTCTCTGTTGGGCTTTGTAACTCTTACGTCGTAGGTCGTTATCTTATTGTCACCGACTGTGTCCACACGGCTGGTAAAGATACCGGGAACGATTTTCGTATGGTCAATGGAAAAACTTGCTATAAGTTTCATTGTTATATTCCTTTCTGTTATATGCTTATCGCAATAATGAATGACGATTGCGTCAGTAATGATCTTGTATCGCGCCGATGAAGCTTCATGGCGTTCAGCACCGGATACAGTTATATTTTACCATATACTCAGCTGCGATATGTTAACGAAATATTAATTATTAAAGTATACTAAATAATAGTATCTGACTTATAAATCGGAATATCCGGTTTCTTGATCAGAACGGCGTTTTTGTACATATTACGGGGAATATGGCGATATAAAACAAAAGTATCCGGTCTGTTATCTCCGCTTGTGCAAAAACAGGCTGTATAATTACAGGCTTTTATGTGTAAAACGTATATCAAATGATTGACTTCAAGGCTCTGCCGTGTTATAATTAAGTAAAAGGAAAGAACAGAACAGAGACCTGCAAATAAAAGTCAAGGGGTATAATGAAAGTTTCACATAACTTTCACAGAAGAAAAAGAAGACACGACAATAAGACCGCCGAAGCGGTCTGAAAAAAAGAAATGCAGTTGTAGCCGTCCGGCAACCTTGACAGAACATCATAAAAATGCTGTGGGTGTCGTGCCGACGGTGAGGAACTCATGAATAGATGAAGTAAGTCACCGTCGGAGGCAGCCATTGTAGCATTTTTATGATAACCTGTCAAGGTCATGCGGCTGCGCCGTGCCTGTGTTTTGCCTCGGGATCAGAATCTATGAATAGATGCTACTCCTTCGACATTACTTCTTTGACTCTCGCATAATAAATGCGGAGAAACTTGCGGGCAGCAGCAATCATGTAAACTTTGTAAAGCTTTCCTTCCGTGCGTTTCTTGTCAAGGAATTGGTATACCGGTTCATCAGCAGGCTGTCGCTGGAGATAGATTGACATAATCAGGAACAGTGTTTTGCGCAATGCAGGAGAACCTCGCTTTGAGATGCGTCTGGATTTTGGATCATCTTTACCGGATTGATTCGGCGGCGGATCAATGCCAGCCAGAGCTACCAGAGATTTTCCGCTTTTCAGTTTCGTGACATCTCCAATTTCAGCTATGAGCTGCGAACAGAAAACTTTTCCAACACCATACAGGTTCATAACAGTTTCGTATTCCGGAAGCTGAGATGCAAGAGTATCCATTTCGGAATGAAGTGTTCCAAGTGCTTCGAGTGTAGAATTGAGGAGCTTTGCAGCATCAGAGACCAACTTTTTGACTGCATCTGTCAACGGCAATGTGCTGACAATTGTTCTTGCATATGCATGAATCTGTTCAGCTTTTGATTTGCTGTAGTTGTAATGCTCTTTTTTGCACCAGCTTTGATACTTTGTCGCGAATGCGGATATGGAGAGCTTAGTGACAGAATCCACATGAGGAAATCTCGCTACAAAATCTACCCATTTCTCATGACCGTCTGACTCTCGGCGTGGCGAGGTGAACAGCGTATTCTCATTCGGAAAAAAGCAATCCAATAATGCAATGAGACTGTTCTTTTGCATCACAAGAATCTTGTTCAGCTTGATGCATTGCCGGTTCATGATCTTCAAGGTTTTTCGGACTGTTTCGGTTGGTTCATATTTACGCAGATTCATCCACCTGTCAAGCGCATATGATGCAATTTTTAGAGCATCAATCTTGTCAGTCTTGACTTTTCTTACACGGTTTGTGTCGTAGTCATCAATCAGCAACGGATTGACTACGGATACAAATAGACCCGCATTATGAAGCGCATTGGCAACCGGCTCATAGTAGGTGCCGGTGTACTCCATGACAACTTTTGTTTCACCGGACAGTGATTTGATGAAGTTCACCAGCTCTTTCAAACCGCTGTCTGTGTGGAATACGTCAAAAGGTTCAGCTATTACAACTCCGAAGGGTTGTATCACTGCTACGGTACTTTTTCCCTTGGATACGTCAATTCCGACTGCGTTCATAAATATCTCTCCTATAACAGAATTCGTGATCGATAAATCCACACTTTTCTCGTTACCTATTCTGCCTACTGAGTGATACGAGCGCATATGGATAGCTCTACCTGCAAAAACGAACGCTATAACGAAAGCATGGATAACTGTCTCTATCACGGGCGTGGTGCCCCTAGGTGAAACACGTTAGTCCAATCACTGCTTTCATTATAGCTTAAGTAACAAGTGCGTGTAAACCATGGCTGGCTTGTCATGGATTTATACGACCAAATATTATTATAGTAGGTGAAACAATGACAGACATAGAGTTTCGACGGATAATGTCGCAGTCTCATGAAGACGGCTGCCGTTATCTGTTCGATGAATATTTTGGCTATGTCTTTGCGATATGTGCGAACAAGCTGAAAAACTGCGGCACAAGCGAAGATGTAGACGAGTGTATCAGTGATTCATTTGCTGCTGTATTTCGATATATCGACAGCAGCGACGGTCAGAACGGCGACCTTAAAGGCATTATCGGCACGATAGCTAAAAGGACGGCGATAGATTATTTCAGACGGCTTTCCTGCAGGTATAATAAAACAGTTCCGATAGATTCTGAGAATTTCCGCGAACTTCCTGCTGATATACATATTGAGGAAGCGGCTGAACGCAGCGAGGTCAACGAAACACTGTTAGAATGTATTGATGCTCTCGGCGAGCCGGATTCGTCGATCATTGTTTACTTTTACTACTACGGCATAAGTACAAAAAAGATAGCTTCACTTGTGGGAATGAGAGCTTCAGCTGTGCAGCAGCGTATGTGCAGGGCTCGCAAAAAACTGAAAAAGCTCCTGAGCGAAGCTGGAATAAACGAGGAGGGATATTAATGAAGTTTGAAGATCGTTTCAGCAATATAGATGACAAGACGGCAGAAAGGCTCTCAGCTAAGTATCCGCTCCCCGATGAAGAGCGGAAAGCGAGGTTATACACTATGAGTAAAAGAAAGTATGATGGAAAAATAGAGCCTGAGAAAAATGAAATAGAAGTTTCCGGTGTTGATAAATACCGCAGACCTAAGTGGTACAGAAGCGTAAGCGTTGCTGCTGCGGCAGTTCTTGTAATCGCCGGAATTGGCACCAGCACATTCCTTATCAGCCGTAACGGCAAGGACAAGAGTCCTGCGGCAAGCATATCTGATAATACCACAGCGGCAGCTACAGAAACAATCATCGAGTCAGCAACAGAAGCAATATCTGAGGGAACAATAAATATCACTGAAGCTGATGCAAATGAGATCGCAAAGAAACTCGTAGACGCTTATACAGAATATCTGGGCGATTTATTCGGCGGTACTATTGAAGTTGACAAGACCAAAGTCATTACCAAGGAATATCCTGAGATGACAAAAGAATACTATCTTATTACAGATAAGAGATATCCTAATTGGAAGGCTGTTGAAAAGCGCTGCTATGAGATATTTGAAAGCAAATATGCAAAAAAACTTCTTGATGATTGGGAATATTCAAGTGACGAAGGTCTTATATATGGTCCTTTTATGTATTCTTCAGCAGAAGGTGATTTCTTCGTGGAAAAGGAACATTACGAAGACAATAATGGACCTATAAAGTGGGATCAGGATCAAATTAAGGCTGAATATACTTCTGACGGAGAAATAACGGTTACCCTGACATCGACAGTCAACGTTGAGCAGACTATTCAAACAGTATTCACAATGGTCAATACCGATGACGGCTGGCGTATAAGCAAGGCTGATGAGAGTATGGCTTCTGAAGATGAGCCCGATTCTGTTGCGAATGAGCTTGTTAGTGCCTATAGCTGCTTTTTCACATCGTACTGTACAGGTGATCTTGAATATGATAAGTCTGATGTTATTACAAAGGATTTGGTATCTTCTGAGGACGGAAGCAATATCACCAGGGAATATTATCGTGTCACCGATTCGAGACTTCTGCCTGGATATGATCTAAAAGGGGATTGTTTTGAGATATTTGATGACGAGCTTGCAAATTCTATGTATGAACAAATATGCTGCGATGAAGACAATGTGACTGACAAAACGCCTATTATTAAGAGAAAAGACGGAAGCTACTATATAGCAGAGTGCTTTTATTATGAAGGGGACAAACTTGAAAGCTGGGATCAGGATACTATAAGAGGCACTCTTAATCCGGACGGCACGATCACTACTGTTCTGTCAAAGACGTTTGAAGATGTAACTACTGTAGAAGAGTTTACTTTTGTCAATACTGAATATGGCTGGCGTATAAGCAAGGTCAATTACACTGACAACAAGAAGTAAGCCCAAGGTATTGAAAATCCTTCACAAACTCAGCTATCATAACAGTATAACGACGTAACAACTGAAACATCGGCATAAGCTGAAAAATAACAGAATAACTGACATATAACGGCGGATATTATATCCGCCGTTTTGCTTTATATGCCGAATGCCGGGTACGGCGTTTTTCACAAATTCTTATCGGAAGTTTTTCTGACAAAAACTATTGACTATTTTGCAGATTTAGGGTATTATATATGTGTATGTGTTTATGCAAACGACATTAATGGAGGATTTATGAGACCATTTTCACTTAAACCACCTATAAAGGACTATATATGGGGCGGAACAAGACTCCGTGACGAATACGGCAAGGAAAGCGAACTTGACAGGCTCGCTGAGAGCTGGGAGCTCAGCTGTCACAAGGACGGCGGAAGCATTATAGACTCCGGCGAATTCGCCGGTATGCCGCTCACAGACTTCGTAAAGGAGCACCCGGAGACTCTCGGCTCAAATTGCAGCCGCTTTGAGTATTTCCCTGTGCTTATAAAGCTTATCGATGCAAAGGACAACCTTTCTGTGCAGGTCCACCCTGATGACGCTTACGCAAAGCGCGTTGAGGGAGAGTACGGCAAGACAGAGATGTGGTACATCGTTGACTGCGACGAGGGCGCACAGCTCATCTACGGCTTCAAGGACAAGATAAGCCGTGAGGACTTCCGCAGAGCTATCGAGGAGAATACTCTCCTTGACTGTGTGAACAGCGTTCCTGTAAGAAAAGGCGATGTTTTCTTCATCGAGTCGGGAACTCTCCACGCTATCGGCAAGGGTATCCTTATCGCAGAGATACAGCAGAACTCAAATACTACCTACCGTGTATATGACTACGGCAGAGTCGGTGCGGACGGCAAACCGCGTGAGCTTCACGTTGAGAAGGCTCTCGAGGTAACAGCTCTTCAGCCGCCGGCAGTTGAGTATGGTCAGAAGAAAAAGATAAACAGAGCCGGTATGTGGCAGACTCCGCTTGCGGACTGCAAATACTTTACGGCTGATAAATACGATATATTCCGCAGTATGCAGCTTGAGACTGATACACATACCTTCCGTCATATACTCGTTCTTGAGGGCGAGGGCGAGGTAGTCTGCGGAGATGAAAGCATCGCATTCAAAAAAGGTTCAAGCGTGTTCGTGCCGGCTGGTTCGGAGACGTGCAGTATAAAGGGGAATTGCAGTATAATCATTACTACGATCCGCTATAACAAGGAGGAAAACTAATGAAATATTATGTAGGTATCGACCTGGGCGGTACAAATATCGTTGCAGGCGTTGTAGATGAAAACTACAAGATAATCGCAAAGGCAAGCACAAAGACAAACTGTCCGCGTCCTGAAAAGGAGATCGCTGAGGATATGGCTAAAATGGCTGTTGAAGCTGTTAAGAATGCTGACCTCACTCTTGACGACATCGAGTGGATCGGAATCGGTACTCCCGGTATCGCAAACAGCTCTACAGGTATCATTGAATACTCCAACAACCTTGGCTTCAAGGATACACCTATGGTGAAGTACATAACAGAGTTCATCGGCAGAAAGGATACTCCGGTATTCATCGAGAACGATGCTAACGCAGCTGCTTACGGTGAATATGTTGCCGGTGCTGCAAAGGGCGCTAAGAACGCTGTATGTATCACTCTCGGAACCGGTGTTGGCGGCGGTATCATCATCGACGGCAAGATTTATGCAGGTTCTAATTTTGCAGGTGCTGAGATCGGTCACACAGTTATCGAAGTGGACGGCGCGCAGTGCTCATGCGGCAGAAAGGGCTGCTTTGAGGCTTACTCCTCTGCAACAGGCCTTATCCGTATGTCAAAGGAAGCTATGGAGCAGTTCCCTGACAGCATTATGAACAAGATGGCTGACGAAAAGGGCAAGGTAACAGCACGTACATCTTTCGATGCTATGAGAGCCGGAGACAAGGCTGCTAAGGACGTTGTTGACAAGTACATCAAGTACCTCGCAGCAGGTATCACAAATACTATCAATATCTTCCAGCCGGACGTTCTCTGTATCGGCGGCGGCGTATGCAACGAGGGCGATCCGCTTCTTCTCCCTGTTAAGGAACTCGTAAAGAAGGAAGTATACACAAGAAACTCTCCCAAGAACTGCGAGATCGTTATCGCTGAGCTCGGTAATGATGCAGGTATCATCGGTGCAGCATTCCTCGGAAGAGCTAATCAGTAAGAGATTTTTATAAGTTTTATGGCTATATGCACAAATGCAACGGTGTTGTTTTGTGCATATAGCCAATTTTATTTTTCCTTTGCAACAAAAAAGGCATTTTCTGACACTTAGTATATGAACTTGCACAGAAGAAGTGCAAAGATTCTGAGAATCGATTCAAAAGGAGGGAATCCCTATGAAAGACAATACTGAAGATGTTAAGCTCGCGCAGCAGGGCAGCACAGAAGCCTTTGCGAGGCTTTATTCAGAAGTCTATAAGGATATGTATCACATAGCACTATACAGTTTAAGAAGTTCGCACGACGCTTCTGATGTGGTGAGTGACACAGTCCTTGACGCTTTTTGTTCCATAAAAAAATTACGTGATCCATCACTGTTCCGAAGCTGGATACTGAAGATACTCTCTGCCAAGGTCAAGCAGAAGCAGAAAGAGTACTTCGCAGCCGGTGAAGAACTGAGCGACAACGCTAAGATAGACAGCTTCAATTATGAGTCAGCAGAGCTCAAGGAAGCACTCGGCAAACTTGACGGCGAATCACGTTTACTATTGTCGATGTCAGTGCTGGGAGGCTATACGAGCGACGAGATAGCAGGAATATGCAAGATCAAGGCAGGCACAGTCCGTTCAAAGCTGTCACGGATCAAGGAGAAGCTCAGACTTGAGCTCACTCCGGAAATATGAAACGAAAGGGGTATCATTATGAACGATAAAGAGGTTAGAAATATGCTGGAAAATGAGCAGATACCTAAGGAACTCGAACCCGAGAACATCAAGCTCATGCTTGATCAGAAGGCTCCGGCAATGAAGAGAAAGAAGATCTCTGCTGTATCACGTTTTGCAGCTATAGCTGCGGCTTGTGCAGTCGTAAGCGGTACAGCTGTACACTTTGCTTCAAAGGGCGACATAATGAAGAAGAGCAGCTCGTCCAAGGATGACTCAAAGGTCGTTTCAACAAATCAGAACGGTACTGAGCCTTCACCTGAGTCAATTGAAAAAGTTGAACAGGCACCTTACATGAGCGGCGCTAAGGATTACAGCGAAATATACACTATGTTCTCAAACGGCGCTGACGCACTTAAGAAGCAGTACTACAAAGACAGGAATGATTCACGTTATACTGAAATGACTGAAGAGTCTGACGCTGTTTCAAACGGTGCAAAGAGTGCAGACGAAGCATTTATTGAACCGATCGGGGGAAAGGGCGGCGGCGGAGACTTCTCTACTACTTTCAATCAGGAAGAAAACGTCCTTGAAGCAGATATCGTAAAGACTGACGGAAAGCGCATCTACAGTGTTCACAACTACGGAAAGAATGCTGTTCTTCACATCACTGACGCTGATAACGGTGAGCTTGGCAACCTGTTTACTGTCAATCTGACAGAAGATATGAGTGACCTCCTCGGAGACGAATACATCAATAAAAGCGGTAGTGTCAATGAAATGTATATCTATGACGATATGGTTATCGTTATCGGTGGAATCTACGGCAGCAAAAAGGATGCATATGTTAAGGAATATAACTGGTATCTGAATTCAAAGAATCTCACTTATGTTGCAGCTTATTCTCTTGATGATTCGCACAAGTGCCTCGGAGTTTACTGCCAGGACGGCTACTACTCTGATGTGCGTATATCACCCGAAGGATATATGTATCTTATAACCAACCATTTTTCAAACAATTATATTACTGTGGAAGAGGATAACATAGAGTCATATATCCCGTCAGCTGGAATGTCAGATAATATCAAGTGCATTGCTCCGGAAAATATCTATATGCCAGCCGATAATGAAACTCCCTGCAGAAATCTTATCTATTCAGTTATTGGAAGTATTGACCTGAATGAATCTGAAAAGATGAATCCGGTCGAGACAAAGGCTTTAGCAGGTATGGGCAGCGATTATGGATATTGCGCTCAGATATACTGTGCTCCCGATAACCTTTACGCTGTATCTTCTAAATACTTCAATTATATGCCTGAAGAAGATGTTGAATACGGCCACAGAGAAACTGTTGTTAATTCAAGCTATATCACACGTATAGCTATTGAAGAAGGTGAGATCACTCCTGTTGCATCAACAGAGGTTGAGGGAAATGTTCACGATCAGTTCTCAATGAGCGAGTATGAGGATACATTCCGCATAGCTACTACAAGATATACGAACTCTTACGTATATACCAAGGGCGAATACTATGATTACGGTGATGTATACGAAGAAAGCGAATATGAAGAAACTGATGAAGAAGAACTTTCTGAGACAATAGATTTTGACTCGGATGAGTTCAGCACCGAAAAAGATGCAGCCGAGAAAAATGAACCTAAAAAGGTAGAATACGGCTATTATGAATATGATGTTGAATCAAGCAAGCATGACAATGTGCTTTATGTGCTTGACCTTGACCTCAAGCAGATAGGATATATCGACGATTTCGGTATCAATGAAGATATTCAGTCTGTTACATTCGGCGGCGACAAGGCATATGTCACAACATTCAGACGTACAGATCCGCTCTATGCGATAGATCTCAGCGACCCTGCTTCACCTTCTATCCTTTCTGAATACAAGATGAACGGTTACAGCAGCTATATGCAGCAGTGGGGAGAGGGCGAGCTTCTCGGCTTCGGACCTAATGCTGACGATGAGGGAAGCACAAACGGAATAAAGCTGACAATGTTTGACAATTCCGATCCTGATGAGCTCAAGGCTATCGACACTTATGTTGAAGAATGGGATACGATATATAATACTTACTACAATTCATCTGCAGTATGGGAGCGCAAGGCACTTCTCATTGATCCTAAGAAGAACATCATAGCATATCCTGTTGAGGAAAATATTTACAATTCTGTTTATAAAACTCAGTATAGATTAAGATACAGGTTCTTAAGATTTGAGGACGGCAAGTTCAAGGAGATAGGTACTCTGTACAACGATACGAATAATAACGATGATTATTACAGCCGCGATGAACGAGCTATATATATCGGCGACTATGTTTACATCATAAGCGACAATGGCATAACCTCCGCTGATATTGATACTATAACTACTAAGGATAAAGTTACTTTCACAGAGGAATATGAATACGATTATGAGGAAGACTATTACTGTGAGTGATAATTAAAGCAGCATCAGCTGAATAACGCAGAACATCAGAAAAGCCATATATAAGATAAGCCCCGGAGCGGTCACAATGATCGCTCCGGGGCACTTTTATCTGATGGTAGTAATTATTAAAGCCATAGTATTTCAGGTGCAGCTGAAACATATGGCTTTTCTGATCTATGAGTATAATTCTATCCATAAAAAGAGCCGTATGAGAAATGGGGATCTTCTCATACGGCAGCGGGGTGTTTGTGCAGCTGTCTGCGCTGCAGCATTGAGGTGGTAACTACCACGCGCAGACAGATACCAATGATCTCTTATGAACAATATGTATTTATATATTATCCATTTATAATTTCATGTTATATATATCAGGATATATCGGGAAAAATACAGCTATTATTCAGCTGTTACTGTTGTTGCAGCTTCTGTTGCAGCCTCTGTGGTTGTCTCAGCGATAGCCTTCGGGCCGTGCTTAGGACCACCTTCGAGGGGCTTGGGGGGCTCAGGCTTAGCAGGAGCCTCGGGTGCCTCAGGAGCAACGGGCGGTACAGGAGCTGTCGGAGCCTCAGGAGCTTCGGGAGCTGCCGGTGTAGTCGGAGCTTCGATCTCTTCAGGCTTGGGCGGCTCGGGCTTCTCGCCGTTTTCTACAGGCTTAGGAGGCTCAGGCTTCTCACCATCTTCGATCGGCTTAGGCGGCTCGGGTGCCTTAGGTCCGTTGATGTCGAGATCCTTGAGGCAGAACTCGAACCATTCCTTCTTCTGATCTTCACCCTTGAAATCGGAATTGTCGATGTCGAATACCTCTGTGATCTTCTCCTTGATCTCCTTAGGACCAACGGGCTTCTTGAGCTCGGGAGCTTCAGGAGCTTCGGGAGCTGTAGGTGCCTCGATCTCGGGAGCGGATGCATCCTCAGCAGGAGCTGTGGGAGCTTCCGGTGCCTCGGGAGCAGTCGGAGCTTCGATCTCTGTTGCGGAAGCGTCTTCGATTGCTTCTGCGGTTGTGATCTCTTCGGTTACAACTGTTGCTTCGTTCTTCTCTTCCTTAGCAGCCTGGTTGCTTGCGAATGCGCTTACACCAGTAGCAACTGAGAGAAGAGATGCGGCTGAGATTGCTGCAATGATCTGTTTTCTGCTTTTCATTTCTTAGGACTCCTTTGTAAATAAATTTTTTGGGGTGAACTTTTTCGTTCTGTGTATAGTATACGGAGACCGTCATGAAAAAACGGGGTAGCAGCGAAAAGAATTTCAAAAATATTTTCTGCACAGCTGATATTTGCCTGTATATCTGGAAATGTTAGGTATAATATTTTTTTGAGAAAAGTTTAAAAGCGCCCTCGCGGACGCTTTTAACGGGAATATTAAGGGAATATCTTAACGTCCGGCGGCTCGGGGAGTGTCGGTTCCGGCGCGGTGTTACCGTTGCTGCGGTGCGGAGGAGACTTTACAGCATTCTTGTGCGGCTGTATGTCATTTGCGGGCGGTCTGACACTGTCAGGAGTAACGGGCGTTTCGGGCTTGCTTGCATTTGGCTTATCCGGTGTGGGAGCATCCTCCGGCGGAATAACAGCTGTTGGCGGCTGCGGAGTGCCGGGAGCGGTTGCCTCAGGTTTCGGATCGTCAGGCTTTCCGGGAAGGGGAGGTGAGACCGGCTCACTCTGAGGCGGCTGCGGCGGAGTTACCGCCGGAGCGGTGCTGTCCTTATCAGGTGCCGGAGGTAATGCCGGCTTATCATTATCGGGAGTTGCTGGTGTGACAGGTGCTGATGGCTCATGGGCAGGCTGTACGGGCTCACCAGCAGTTTCTGTCGCCGGAGCTGTTGTATAGTCTTCCATTGGCTGAACATCAGCTTTGAGACTGTGTTCGTCAAGGGCATTTTCGAGCTCCTTGCGCAAGGAATCAAAAGAATCCTTGCCCTTGTCTGATATATACACCGAGACTGTTTCTCCGTCGTTTATGTAACCTTTGGAGAGACCTATCTCGAGAATATCGCTGATAGCGTCGTTCTTGTCCTTGCCTTTGCCGCTGTAATCGCTGAGTATCTCAGCTCCCTGAGGGCTTGTGCTCTCAAGGCTTATGACCTTGCCCTTGCGGTTAAGGTTCATCTTTACACCGGCGTCAGAGGAGATGATGACAGTAGAATATGTCTTGTAGTTGGTCGCGTAATAGTAATAGCCTGAGCCGCAGATTATTGTGAGACAGGCAGCAGCTGTTGCTACGGTCATGATGATGCGGTGCTTTCTGCGCGTTTCTTCAACACCGTAATCCATAAGAACAGGATCTGTTACTGTCTGTCCGACTGTGTAGCCGAGATTTGCCGCATTTACGAAACGTGATTCTTCGTCCATAAGTACAGCATATGCTTCATGACATTCCATAACGATATATTTCACTATCATTCACCGCCTTTCAATACCTGCATTATATGTCCTCGCATTATCTCATAGCCGTTCGTGCATATCAGCAGAACTGCCACAAGATAGCGTCTGTGTCTTTCAAGGGACTTCCTCTCTACGTGAGCACCCTCTGCCAGCCTTGCTATCGGGACTTTCTTCGTTCTGAGAAAGTCGGCGAGAAGGTCGGGATCGTTCCTCGCATAGCGCACGGCTTTCTGACATATCTCAAGAGTTCTGCGCTGACGGGGAGAGTTTTCTGCGACGTCGCTCATCGAAACGCCGAAATCGTGCATCTGCAGAGAGAGTTCGTCGATCTCCTGCTGTGTGGCTTCTCGGAGCTCGGCGCTGCCGTAGTCATCGTTTGCATCGGCAACTGTGTCAATAAGCTGATTGTCGTTTTCATCCGGCTGGTCAAGAGAGATAAGACCTTTGCTTCTTTTTTCCTTGCGGAAGTTGTCTATCAGCCGGTTCTTTATGTAAAGCGCGGCGAATTTAAGGAAAGATCCGCGCAGTCTGGAATATTTTTTTATGGCTTCGTAGAAAGCGAACATCGCTATGCTCAGTTCGTCGTCACTCTGATCGGGCGGACGATTGATAAACGCAGCTACCTCGGAACGTATAAATGGCATATACGCTGAGATCAGCTCGTCAGCAGCGCGGCTGTCCTCTTTAGCCTCGTAGACTTTTGCTATGAGCTGTTTAGCGTCGGGTTCCAAAGATACCACCCCCATATTGTTTATAGTATGCGCAGCTATTTTCCCGAAACCGGGGTAGGAGCTGCATAATTAAAAAATAAACTTCTGTTTATATAATAGCAGAAAAAATGTTTTTTTGCAAGTATTGTTCATATATTGCGCTTTGTTCATTTAATCCACCTTTTAAGCAGATTATGGGTTGCAAAAATATGATAGTTAGTGTATAATGATTATATATATGTCACAATCACGGTGCTTTGGAGGAAGAGTTCCGTGAAAACCAATACAAAGGAGTTGTACAGATGGAAAAAACTAAATTACTTTCAACAGCAGTCTCAGCAGCGGTCTTTCTGAATTTTGCCGCACTAATGCCGCCTGCACCGGTCTCGGCTGCTGATGTCGGAGAGATGCGCAGTATGTCCACTCTTGAGATAGTTCAGGATATGGGCATAGGAATCAATCTCGGCAACACTATGGAGGCAACAGGCGACTGGATAACAGGAAATACCGTTACCTCTTATGAGACTGCCTGGGGAAGCCCGGTCATTACAAAGGATATGATACAGGGCTACCGCGATGAAGGATTCGGAGTAGTCAGAATACCGGTAGCCTGGTCGAACCTTATGTCAAAGGACGGCAGCTATACTATCAGTTCTGACCTTATGAAGAGAGTTACCCAGCTCGTTGACTGGACTCTTGACTGCGATATGTATGCTATCGTTAATATCCACTGGGACGGCGGATGGCTCGAAAAATATCCCGACGATCCTGACGGATGCCTGAAGCGCTTTGAGCATATGTGGGAGCAGATAAGCGATAACTTCAAGGATTACGGCGATCACCTTATGTTCGAGGCACAGAACGAAGAGCTCGGCTGGAACTCTGTATGGAACCAGTGGAGCAATTCAGGTGACAAGAAGAAGGCATACGGCTATGTGAATCAAGTTAACAGGAAATTCGTTGATACGGTAAGAGCATCGGGAAGCAACAATACCTACCGTCATCTTCTCCTCTCAGGCTACAATACTTCAGTCGATCTTACCTGCGATCCTCTCTTCGAGCTTCCGTACGATCCGGTAAACAGACTTGCTGTATCAGTTCACTACTACACCCCATCAGGCTTTGCTATCCTCGAAGAGGACGCTGACTGGGGCAAGGCTCAGTCAACATGGGGCACTGATTCGGAAGTAGCTGAGCTGAAAAACTATATGAAGCTCCTCAAGGAGACTTTCGTTGACAAGGGGACTCCTGTTATCATAGGCGAATACGGCTGCCCCACAAAGAACAAGGATAAGGACTCGGTAAGAAAATTCCTCAAGTCGGTTTGTACAGAGGCTCTGAATAATGATCTCTGCCCTGTGCTCTGGGATACTCCCGAAGACAGCCACTATAACAGGACCACCTGCAAGCTCAGGGATTCTGAACTCAGCGCATTCTATCAGAAGACAGGCGAGGAGATCAGAAAGAAGAATTCCGGCGGCGGAACTCCCGGTGAGGCGACCATCTACTACAAGGATACATTTGAGACCGGCACAGACAGCTGGAAGGGCAGAGGAAGCGCTAAGGTTACCGCATCTTCTGATTTTGCATATGAAGGCAGCGGTTCGATATTCGTTTCCGGACGTGAGTCCTCATGGAACGGTGCAACCAAGGCTCTCGGCAGCGAATTCGTTGCCGGAAAGACCTACGCTTTCAGTGCTAACGTTATGTACAACAGCGGCGGAAGCTCTGATACTTTCTTTATGAAGCTCCAGTATAAGAATGCTTCCGGTGTTACAGATTATTCAGCTATCGCTGAGGTGACAACTGTCAAGGGCGTATGGAACCAGCTTGTGAATAACAGCTATACCATCCCTGCTGATGCAACTGATATTGAGATATACATCGAAACAGAGAGCAGCACCAACAGCTTTTATGTTGACGAGGCTATCGGAGCTTCTGAGGGCGCTCTCGACGCAGGCAGTGTAAAGAGATTCAGCCGCGGCGACCTCAATTTTGACGGCGTTATCAATGTATTCGACCTTATGCTCGCGAAGAGAATGCTCTTCAAGACCTATACAGACGCATCTGCTGCAAAGTATGCAGACGCTGACGGAAACGGTGAATTTGAACTCAACGATGTTATCCTCATCAACCAGTTCATAATGGGCAGGATAAAGGAATTCCCGACACCTCCCAAGCCTGATAATATCTGGGACGATTACGTAGAGACAGCTTCTGCTCAGTGGATAAACTTCTACAAGAGCGGCATATGCAATATGGGCAATACCAGCCGTCTTGTTAAGAAGCTCGAAGCTGCTGAGAACGGAAAGTCACTCACACTTGCTTACCTCGGCGGTTCTATCACAGAGGGCAAGAATTACAGCACACCTTTCTCAAACTACATCAAGAACACATTCTGCAAAGGCTCGTTCAAGGAAGTCAATGCAGGTCTCTCAGGTACTTCTTCCGTTGTAGGACTTGTCCGCAGCGAAAAGGACATCGTTAGTCAGAATCCTGATATCGTTGTTATCGAGTTCTCTGTAAACGACCACGAAGATATCCTCTACAAGAAGAGCTTTGAGAGCCTTATCAAGAAGTTCCTCTCACTTCCCAACGAACCGGCAGTTATCGCTCTTATCACAACTTCAAAGGGCGGCTACTCCAGCCAGACTCAGATGGAGAAGGCAGGCAAGAACTACGATATTCCTGTAATCAGTATGCACAATGCACTCCAGGGCGCATTCAAGAGCGGATTCCTCAGCACCGGAGATTACTTCACAGATGAGTATCATCCTCACAAGAACGGCGGTCAGATAGTTGCAGACGCTATGGCTTACTATGTTCGTCAGGCTATGAGAACTGAGAATCGTTCAGATTCTTACGAGCTGCCTGCAACATCAGCTTACGGTTCAGAGTACTACACCTGCTATAATGCAGATCCTGCCAAGGACCTTCAGAACTTCAATGCTGGTTCATTCACAAGAGGTACAGGCTACAGCTCACTCCCGTACGGCTACACAGCTAACGGCGGTTCGCCTATGACCTTCAAGGTGAACGGTAAGGGACTCATTATCGTGTTCAAGGCTAACAGCTCAGGTATGGGCAGCATTAACGTTACTGTAAACGGCAAGACAACAAAGATAAACGGCAACAAGCAGTACACATGGGGCGGTCCTGATGCCGAGCTCGGCTACTATCAGGATACAGCAGGACAGCTTGACGTTTCTATCTCTTCTGCAGGCGGCAGCTTCACTATCTGGGGCATTGGCGTTGTAGAATAAAACGAATAGCTTTATAATTACGGGGAAGCCTTAGTGCTTCCCCTTTTTTATGTGCGTCGGTAAGATTGACATAACACACAATGCGTGGTATAATGATAAACGAATAACTTTCGGGAGATGAGAAGATTGAAGAATACATTCGGTTCGAGCGTTTCTGTGACTATATTCGGCGAAAGTCACGGAAAAATGATAGGTGCTGTGCTCGACGGCATCGCTCCGGGAATACCGGTCGATGAGGAGTTTATCGCAGCTCAGATGGATCTGAGAAAGGCTGTCGGAAAAATATCCACAGCACGTCATGAAGCAGATCAGGTGCAGATAGTAAGCGGTGTTTTCAACGGCAGAACTACCGGTACCCCGATCACTCTTATTATCGCTAATCAGGACCAGCACAGCCGTGATTACGGCGAACTTGCTTACAAGGCACGTCCCGGCCACGCTGATTTTACCGCTCAGATGAAATACCACGGCTTTCAGGATTTCCGCGGCGGCGGACATTTTTCGGGCAGGATAACTGCCGGTCTTGTTGCTGCCGGAGCTATCGCGATCAGTGCCCTGCGTTCAAAGGGAATATTCATAGGCACACATATCCTCTCCTGCGGCGGAGTTGAGGACAGAACTTTCGGTGACCTGAGAGCTGATATAGACAGACTTAACGCTTCTGAATTTGCAGTTCTCGATGAAAAAGCCGGAGCTTCAATGAAAGAACGTATCGAAGCAGCGGCAGCCGAGGGCGACAGCGTAGGCGGAAAACTCGAGACAGCTGTTATTGGTTTCCCTGCAGGCGTAGGTGAACCGTGGTTCGATACTCTCGAGAGCGTTATCTCTCATATGCTTTTCAGTATCCCTGCTGTCAAGGGTGTTGAATTCGGTGACGGTTTCGGGCTTGCTGAAATGTCCGGCAGTCAGGCGAATGATCCTTTCCGTGCAGAGAACGGTTCGGTAGTTACTGCAACCAATCACAACGGAGGTATACTCGGCGGTATCTCCAGCGGTATGCCCATCATCATAAGGAGCGCTGTTAAGCCGACTCCGTCTATATACAAGGAACAGCAGACAATTGATATGCGTGATATGTCCGATACAGAGCTCGTTATCAAGGGCAGACACGATCCGGCTGTTATCCACCGTGCGCGTGTCGTAGTTGACAGCGCTGTTGCACTCGTTCTGTGCGACCAGCTTGCAGGCCGTTTCGGTACTGACTGGCTCGTTTCTGAATAACACAAATACTGACATACTCACGGGTGACTTGCAGATATTATTATAAAGGAAGTATTAAAAATGAGTATGAACATCGTCAGAGAACTGCCGCACCCGTCAGAAATAAAAGCGGCACATCCGCTCTCAAAGGAACTTATTGCAGTAAAGGCTGCGCGTGATGAAGAGATAAAGAAGGTATTTACCGGTGAATCTGATAAATTCCTGCTGATAATCGGACCGTGTTCCGCAGATAATGAGGACAGCGTTCTCGACTATATAACAAGACTGCGTGAGCTTCAGGAAAAGGTTAAGGACAAGCTCCTGCTTATACCGAGAATATACACCGGGAAGCCGCGTACAACAGGCGACGGCTACAAGGGAATGCTCCATCAGCCGAATCCGTCTGCTATGCCTGATCTCAAGAGCGGTATCATTGCTGTCAGAAATCTCCATATGCGCGCACTTGCTGAGACCGGCTTCGGTGCTGCGGATGAAATGCTCTATCCCGAAAACTACAGCTACCTCGATGATCTTCTCTCATATATAGCTATCGGAGCACGTTCTGTTGAAAATCAGCAACACAGACTTGTTTCAAGCGGAGTTGACATACCTGTTGGTATGAAAAATCCGACAGGCGGCGATATTTCTGTAATGATGAATTCGATAACCGCAGCTCAGCACGCTCACGCTTTCATATACAGGGGCTGTGAGGTGCGCAGCGACGGCAACCCGTGCGCTCATGCGATACTGCGCGGATATGTTGATGACCGAGGAAACTCTTTCCCGAACTATCACTATGAGGATCTCATTCGCCTTTCTGAAACATATGCTGAAAAGAAGCTGCTCAATCCTGCGCTTATAGTTGATACCAATCACTCGAATTCCGGTAAGCAGTACCTTGAACAGGTTCGAATCGCTAAGGAGATACTCCACAGTATGCGCCACAGCAGCGACATAAACAAGCTTGTTAAAGGTCTTATGATAGAGAGCTACATCGAAGACGGAGCACAGAAAATAGGCGAAAACATCTACGGTAAGTCCATAACTGATCCGTGTCTCGGCTGGGAAAAGTCCGAACGCCTTGTGCTTGATATAGCAGGACTTATCTGACATAAAAACTCACAACTGAGGAGGTCAATAATGAACGGAAAACTTATAGTCGTTGAGGGACTTGACGGCAGCGGCAAGGCTACACAGGCTGCCAAGCTGTTTGAGTCGCTGAAAGAACGCGGTATGAACGTGAGAAAAGTGTCGTTCCCGAATTACGACAGCGCGGCTTCCGGACCGCTCAAAATGTATCTTGCAGGAGAATTCGGAACTACTCCGGGCGATGTAAATCCTTATGCGGCTTCGAGTTTCTTTGCTGTTGACCGCTTTGCAGCCTACAAGTCCGACTGGGGACAGATGTATGAAAACGGCGGTGTCATAATCGCTGACAGATACACTACCTCAAATGCTATACATCAGTGTTCAAAGCTGCCGGAAGAGCAGTGGGACGGCTTCCTTGAATGGCTCTTCGGATATGAGTATGACCTCATGGGCATACCTGCACCGGACAGCGTTATATACCTCAGAGTTGATCCCGATGTGAGTCAGGAACTGCTTGATAAGCGCTACGACAATCATTCCGAGAAGAAAGATATTCACGAACGCGATGTAGCTTACCTGAAGCGTTCGCGTATCGCTGCTGACTATTGCGCTAAAAAGCTCGGCTGGATAACTATCGAGTGCGTCAATGAGAACGGCATGAGAACTATCGAAGAAATAGCAGCTGAGATAGCTGAGAAACTTAATATATAACAAAAAGGACGCACGAAGCGTCCTTTTTTGATGTATTCACGTCAGTTCTTTTTGCCGTAGACTCCGATACAGAGCGGAGTGATGCAGGAATCGTTTTCAGCTGTGCTGAGACAGTAGCTCTTTACATCGGACCATTCCTCACCGTCGCTGCTGACATAGCAGGTGCCGAATTTTACGGTCTTGGCGGAAACAAGGTCATATGAATATTCACTGTCCTGAGCTACAAGATAGCCTTTTTCCTTGCTTTTCATATAGACGATGACTGTATACTTTTCGCCTTTGTCAACGTGTACCGGTTCTTTAAGATCAACTGTGTGATAGCCTTTTGTATGCTGTTTGCCGGAAGCGTTGGGTTCGTCATCGGTGCTTGTGTTATCGTTGCTTGAGATATACACGCTGTACTCGATGTCGTCGCAGGTCGTGAAGAACGAAGCTGCCGTTATATCCATTGATTTTTCGGCGGTATATGTGCAGGCCTGATATATCTGGTCAGTCGGTTCGCCGTCCAGTGAAGTGTTTGATTTCTGATTATAATAGTTGAAATCCCAGCCGTATACCCAGTAGGACTGGAAGAGATCGGCTTTGGAAGAGTCGGCGATATCTATGGCACAAAGGTCGGAGTAGCGGAACATCTTATCGTCGTAAGAGATCCAGTAGAAGCCGTCGTCACCCATAGTTTCGCCCCAGCTGTTCTTGACGAGCCATGCACCGTCGTGCTCGGGAGTCTCAAGGAAGTTGTCCCTTGAGTATTCGTCGTCCCAGCCGATAAGCAGAACGGCGTGGTTTATGCCTTTTTTCTTTTCGTAGAGATTTTCGGGCACATACCATGCACCGTTGTAGTCGTTGGTATACTTGAAATCGCCGTCGTCGTAGTATACAGAACACGTAAGAGCGTAGCCCTTGCTGAGGTATTCCTTTGCACGGCGGGCAACGTCCTCGTCTGAGTCGTTGTCATAGCCTGCGAGGAAGTATACATCCGACAGCATATACTTGGAATCCTTCTCGATGTTATGGTCAACATCATAATCATCGCCGTCATACGGATAAGGAGCATCGTCTTCGGGAACTATCGCTGTCTGAAGATGTGCCATTGAAGCTATATCGTTGGTGCGGTTCGCGTTGTAGTAATTCTCCTTGAAAGACTTGTAGAAAGCCCACTCGGAGAGGTCTTCGTATTTTTCCATAGCGAAAAGACGGTTCTCGAAAGCACCTATCCAACTGAATGCGAAGCAGGAGCCGAAATCTCCCTGATAGTCTATGTAAGGCGAGATGAGTTCTTCATCTATAAGGCTGTAACTTGTAGGGAACTCGCCGTCTGTTGCCGGAGCGGGAGTATCGCTCTTCGGTTTGGTTGATTTGGTGGTCTTTTCCTTTTTTACAGTAGAAACAACACCGGATTTATGTTTGGTTTTGGACGTGTCGCTGTTCAGCACCCTGCTTACACGCGAGAACATAGATGTAACTGTCAGTACCGACAGTATAACTGCGATGACTGTAAGGACACCGTTGTTCTTTTTCTTGGGCGTGCTGTAAGGTGAATCTCCGTAGGGATACTGCGGATAAACAGGCGGAGTGTTGTACTGCTGTGAGGTCGTGTTTCTGTACTGTCCGTACTGTCCGTATTGCTGCTGTTTTTGCTGCCAGGAGCCGTACTGTTGCTGCTGTTTTTGCTGCCATGAACCGTACTGCTGCTGTGGCTGCTGAGGTCTGGTATACTGCTGACCGACCTGTGGAGCCTGAGCAGTGCCTGTTTGTCCCGGACGGCTGCTGACATATCGTGCCTCAAACTGCGCCTGAGGGCAGGTACAGGTCTGACCGGCAGGAACATTGGCTCCGCAATGCTTGCAGACATAGTCGTGCATACCGGCAGTTTTATTCGGTTCGTTCTGTAATGCTTCCGGACAGTCGCAGTTCTCGCCGTAAGCGAGCTTCTTGCCGCAGTAACCGCAGAATGGCATAGTAATCCCCCCCCCCCCCTAATATCATGAAACGGCTCCCATTGGAAAAGCCGTGACGAATGCTGTTGATACTACAATAATTATAGACTATCTGCGGTAAAAAGTCAAGTCTTTTACTCGTAGCCGGACGGTAGTGCCTTTCCGTGACTGTGTGAAGATATAATAATATCAATATGTTGACTATATGTGAATACATTATGTAATATAACAAGCGAAAGTGCTTTGATATTAGTTAAAGTTACTAAAAGTCAAGGCGATTATTCTACATATCGTCTGTGTGCAAAATGCACAATAATTATTGACTTGTTTTGAGCAGTATGATAAAATTAGATTGAAGTAGTGTGCGGACACACTATTATATTATATCTATAAGGAGGATGATCACAATGAAGTCATTCATCAAACGGACAGTCAGTATTTTTGCAGCTGCTGCCTGTATGCTGACAAGCGTTCACTTCACGTATATCTCTGAAGTGACAGTAGCAGATGCAGCAAGCGGCATGAGCGCATTTGACATTACGCGCGAAATGAAGATAGGCTGGAACATAGGCAACAGTCTTGACGCAACTGGCGGCAACGGCTATTACGGAGTGAATACCGAAGTAAGCTGGGGCAACCCGAAGACTACTCAGGCAATGATCGACACAGTTAAGAAAAAGGGATTCAACACAGTTCGTATCCCGACGACATGGTACCCTCACCTTGACGGAAACAACAATATCGACAGTGCATGGATGAGCCGTGTCAAAGAAGTAGTTGATTACTGTATCAAGGACGATATGTACGTTATCCTCAACGTGCATCACGAGGACTGGGTAAATGTTGCAAGATTCACAGATCAGACCTATCAGACAGCTGAGACCAAGCTCACCGCAATATGGAAGCAGGTCGCAGCGACATTCAAGGACTATGACCAGCACCTTGTATTCGAGGGCATGAACGAGCCGCGTCAGACAGGCAACTCTTCCGTAAGCCAGTGGGGCAACGGCAGCGAGGACGGCGGCTACACCTGGAACTACATCAACAAGCTCAATGCAAAGTTCGTTGAGACAGTCCGCGCACAGGGTTCCTCCGCAAACAAAGAGAGACTCCTGATGCTTCCCGGATATTGTGCTTCATCCGATATGAAGGCTATCAGAGCGGTATCATTCCCGTCTAACTGCGGAAATGTTGCTTATTCTGTACACGCTTATCTGCCGTACTACTTCACAATGGCTGAGGATCAGTACGCTAACTACAATTATCCCGGCAAGAGCGGCTGGGGCGAGGACTATACGAGCAATATAACCTCTTTCTTCAGCGGCCTCAAGCAGCTCGAAGATGATAAGAACATTCCGGTAGTCATAGGTGAGTTCAGCGCCTCCAACTTCAATAACCTCTCCTCACGTCAGTCATGGGCAAAGGACTATATCACAGCTGCCAAGAAGGCTGGTATCCCTTGTATCCTTTGGGATAACAATGTTGAGGGCGGCAACGGCGGTGAGTCACACGGCTATCTAAACAGATCGGCAAATTCGTGGTATTCAGCTTCTGAGCCTGTTCTTGACACTATGATGTCAGTCATCAACGACAGCTCTATCCTATGGGCAGGCAAGCAGGCACCCACAACAACTGTCACACAGACCACGACCTCTCAGCCTAAGGAGCCCTATCCTTACGACGACTATTTCAAGAACGACTTCGAGAACGGTACTGATAACTGGGACGGCAGAGGAAATGCTTCTGTCAGCAACGACAGTAAGAACTACTACTCAGGTTCAAGCTCAATGTTCGTTTCAGGCAGAGAAAAGGAGTGGCACGGCTGTGCTGTAACTCTTGACCCTGATCTTTTCTATCCCGGCGAGACATACAGCTTCAGTGCGGCAGTTCTTCAGAAGAGCGGTTCTTCTGCATCTATTCAGATGTCGCTCCAGCAGGGCAACGGCACAGAGAATTCCTATCACGAGATACAGACTGTTCAGGCAAAGAGCGGTGAATGGACAAAGATAGAGAACAAGGAGTTCACTATCCCCACAGGCGGTAACAACCTTGTACTCTATATCGAGACAACAGAAGGCTCCGGCGACCTCTGCGACTTCTACGTTGACGCAGTTCAGGTATCAAAGGCTGGCGTAGCTTCATCAGTAGTTACCGGACAGGGAACAGTTGATTCATCATCTATCATTATTCAGCCGGGCGGAGGCGATCTTAACAAGAACAGCACTATCAAGGTTATGCCTATCGGTGACTCTATCACATTCGGTTACGGTCACACAGGCGGTTACAGAAAGTTCCTCGACTACTATCTCAAGGACAAGGGCTATTCAAAAGTAGATATGGTAGGACCTGAGGGTTCAGCAAGTGCAAGCTTCAACTTCAACGGCAGAACCGTTTCATACGACGACAACCACGCAGGTTACAGCGGATATACTATCAAGCAGAAATATCCTATACCCAGCTGGGGCGAGAACGGTCTCCTTGAGAAGCTCCAGAGCAAGAACGCTATCGCAAGCGCAAAGCCTGACATCGTTATTCTCACTATCGGTACAAACGATATGACAGCAAACCGTGACCTCAGCGAGTGCGAGAGCGATCTCCACGACCTGCTTGACTATATCCTCGCAGATATGCCTTCCGACGGTATGGTATTCCTTGCATCGATACCTGAGTTCACAGCATACGGCGGTAATGCACAGAGAGTTGCAAACTACAACAACACAGTCAAGAAGGTAGCTCAGTCATATCAGAGCGCAGGCAAGAACGTAAGATTTGCAGATGCTCACGGCTGTCTCAACGGTATGAACGATATCGACATGGATCAGCTTCATCCTACAGAGAACGGCTATGAGAAAATGGGTAAGTTCTGGGCAGGTATCATAGACGATTATGTTACTGCTATGGCATCAGTTGAAACTACAACAGCTGCCGAGACTACAACAACAGCTCCCGAAACTACTACAACAACCACAGTAATTACTTCAACTCCGTTTATTGAGCCTGAGCTGACTCCTACTATCAAGGGCGACGCTAACCTCGACAGATATGTTAATATCGCAGACGCAGTTCTCGTAATGCAGGTAGCTACAAATCCTGACAAGTACGCTCAGGGCAAGTCCAGTTACAGCATCACAGCACAGGGCGAGGTAAACGCTGATGTTGACAGCAAGGTAGGACTCAGCAACTCCGACGCACTTCTCATTCAGAAGTTCAAGCTTGGATTGATACAGAGTTTATAAAACAAATAACAGCCATAGAGAAGCAGAAACTTCTTTATGGCTGTTTCTTTTTGTGCATCGGAGTCTTACTTTCCGCTGAGATAGCTGCTGATACCTGAAAAGAGCGTGAGGGCGACTTTTGTCTGATATTCGTCTGTGTTGAGAAGTGCGGCTTCATCGGGATTTGACAGAAAGCCGCATTCTGCCATAACAGTAGGATTTTCACTGAAATAGCACAGGAAGAGTTCCTTTCCGCATTGTTTTATCTCGCGGTCGTTATCGGACTGGAGAAGCTCACGGAAACTGCCTTGCAGTGAACGGGCGAGGGCTTCGCTCGAGGGATTTGTTGCCGAGTAGAACATCTGCGCTCCGTGGTACTGAGGCTGTGTGAACTGATTCTGATGTATGGAAAGACAGAGTGCGTTTTCATACTTGTTGAATACAGCGAGCCGGTTGTCCATATCCGAGCTTTTCTGATTGGCAAGACCTTCTATGCCGCTGTCATGGATAGAAACGTCTGTATCGCGTGTGACCTCGACCTGATAGCCGCTGAGAGTCAGTATATCGCGGAGTTTCAGAAGGATACTGAGGTTTATCCCTTTTTCTGCAACGCCCTCTGCAGAGGTGCAGCCTCCGTCAGCACCGCCGTGAGCCGAATCAACTAAAACTAAGTCGGATATATGGCTTAAAATAGCCTTTTGTAAGTATATTATATCACGCATTTTCTATTTGTCAAGTACAAGTTTAAGATTTGTGGGAAAAAGCCGGAGCGTTCTGTGATTTGGTTAGCGTGATGCAAAAACTCTGTTCAAAGATGAGATAAAATATACAATATCCACCTATTATTCATTTTGTGGGTTGAAGACAGAAGAGACGGAGTTGTATAATTAATTCATATTATAGAAAGGAGTTTTCTTATGGGGATAAACTTGATCAAACGAATGACCTCTCTCGGGGTAACTGCTGCTATTGCAGCCGGTTTCCCGAATCTCATTTCACCGGAGCTCGACACCGCGGCCGCTTCATCAAAGATACAGGATTTCGCGCTGTCTGATGTAACGATGAAGGACAATTACAGTGTCAATGCTTTTGAAAAGGAAATGGATTACCTTCTTGCATTTGATACTGAAAAACTGCTTGCCGGCTTCCGTGACAATGCCGGACTAAGTACAAATGGTGCAACACGTTACGGCGGCTGGGAAAATACAAATATCGCAGGTCACTGCGTCGGCCACTACCTCACTGCGATCGCGCAGGCCTATCAGAACCCGAACATTACCTCTGAACAGAAGGACGCTCTTTACAAGCGTATAAAGACGCTCATTGACAATATGAAGATATGTCAGCAGAATTCAAAGGGAAAAAGCGGCTTCCTGTGGGCAGCACCTGTTCCGTCGGACCGCAATGTTGAGCGGCAGTTCGACCGTGTTGAGGTGGGCAAGGCAAATATCTTCGATGACGCATGGGTGCCGTGGTACACAATGCACAAGCTCATCGCCGGCCTGGTGGATGTCTACAATGCAACCGGCTATGGACCGGCTAAAGATGTCGGTTCTGCTCTCGGCGACTGGGTGTATAACAGAGCAAAGGGCTGGAGCGAGCAGACCCGCAATACCGTGCTTTCCATAGAGTACGGAGGCATGAACGACTGTCTGTATGACCTCTACCTTATCACAGGCAAGGACAATCATGCTGTTGCTGCTCATTACTTTGATGAGACCAGACTTCACGAAGCGGTCCTCAAAGGCGGCGCGAATGTTCTCAACGGCAAACACGCAAACACTACCATCCCGAAGTTCCTCGGTGCGCTCAAGCGCTACATCGCTCTTGACGGCAAGACTGTAAACGGCGAGAAGATAGACGCTTCACGCTATCTCCAGTACGCCGAAGCATTCTGGGATATGGTCGTTACACACCATACCTATATCACAGGCGGAAACAGCGAGTGGGAACACTTCGGCATGGACGATGTCCTCGACAAGGAGCGTACAAACTGCAACTGTGAGACCTGCAATTCCTACAATATGCTCAAGCTCAGCCGTGAGCTCTTCAAGATAACCGGCGATGTGAAGTATATGGACTTTTATGAAGGAACGTACTACAATTCCATTCTCTCGTCGCAGAATCCCGAGAGCGGTATGACGACCTATTTCCAGCCTATGGCTACCGGTTACTTCAAGGTCTACAGCACACGCTGGGATAAGTTCTGGTGCTGTACAGGAAGCGGTATGGAGAGCTTTACAAAGCTCGGTGATACTATCTATATGCACGATGATGATAAGCTGTATGTAAATATGTATCAGAGCTCCATACTCAACTGGGCTGAAAAGAATATGAAAATAACGCAGGATAGCTCTATCCCTGACGGAGATACCGCAAAGTTCACCATAGACGGCAGCGGTGCAGTTGAGTTCCGTTTCCGTATCCCCGACTGGAAAGCAGGAAATATGACTGTAAAGGTCAATAATGAGAAGTACAATTACAAGACAATAGACGGCTACGCTCAGGTCACAGGAAACTTCAGCAGCGGCGATAAGATAGAGCTTACTATCCCGGAAGAGGTAAAGGCATATCCTCTCCCGGACAAGAATACCGTCTACGGCTTCAAGTACGGACCTGTGGTACTGAGTGCAGAGCTTGGCAAGCAGAATATGACCACCGGTTCGACAGGTATGTGGGTAACCATCCCGAAAGAGCCTGTGACTCCCTCCGAGAATATCCGCATATCCGACGACAAGACCTCTGTCGGAACCTTTATGTACAATATCAATGACAATCTCGTCAAGGACAGCTCTTCTCTGAAATTCACCCTGAAGGGTACAGACCACGATCTGACGTTTACACCTCATTATCGTCAGTATCAGCAGAGATACGGCATCTACTGGAATTTCCAGAGCAGCAGTACAGCTGTTGAAAAGCCGCCGCGTTCAAAATCAACAGTTACTGATACCGTACAGCCCGGTTACGGTCAGTATGAGAACGACAACCTCCACAATATGCAGGAGTACAATACAAAGGGCGTTACTGATGACAGCACTTACAGATATGCACTTGCAGGCGGCAGTTTCAGCTATCGTATGGCTATCGATCCGGAAGCAGATTACACTATGCTCACAGTAAAGTTCCGCAAATCTGATAACGGCAAGACGATACGCATAACAGCAGGCGACAAGGTGCTTTATTCCGGTACGCTTGACTATAACGGCAATGAAGATGTATACGATGTAAAGCTCGTTATCCCTCCGGAGCTTATCGAAAAGAACGCTGAGCATATCACAGCAGACGGAACTGAATACGATGTGCTCACAGTTGGCTTCTCGTCCAATGACGGCAAAGAATCCGCAAAGGTCTGCGATTTCATCTATATGACAGCTGTAAAGCCTCTCTATGAATATGACAGCAGCATAGCATACTTCGTTGACTGCGGCGACCAGGACACTTCAACCCTCACAGGAAGAGACAGACTCGGAAGCTTCAACAGCGTTACAGAACAGCTCTACGGTGCTGATCCTGTAACAGGAGCTGAATGGGGACTTATCGACGATCCGACAGACCAGTACAACGGCAGCTCAAAGGGCGGCGGTATCTACACCGCAAATACATGGTGTGATGAATACAATGCAGGTGACGGAAGAGACAAGACAGCTTCGTTCCGCTACACCAAGAATCAGTATGAGAACAACATCGCACGCCATCTCGTATACGGCTTTACGCTTCCCAAGGGCAGATACGAAGTAGAGATGTGCTTCAGCAACCCGTGGAGCTGTTCAACAAAGCCGAAGGTAACTCTTGACCCCGGAACATCTTCAGAAATGGTGGTAATGCAGGACTGTGCAACAGACGGTAAGACTCCTTCGACCGGCGAGATCACAGTTGACGGCGGCAGGATACAGCTTGGCATTACATCGGAGGATAAGGCTATCAATGTAAACTATATCGTTATACGTCCGCTGGAGATAGCTCCTCTTCCGGATGCAGAAACAGTATTACAGCCTACTCTGAAGGGCGACGCTAACCTCGACAACAATGTGAATATAGCAGATGCTGTTCTTGTAATGCAGGTAGCTACTAACCCTGACAAATACGCACAGGGCAAGTCTGTATCCAGCATTACAGCACAGGGCGAAGTAAATGCTGATGTTGACGGCAAAAAGGGACTCAGCAACTCCGACGCACTTCTCATTCAGAAGTTCAAGCTCGGACTTATCAAATCTTTCGATGAATAACAGTTTGTTATTATAACGCTATAAAAGCTCTCCTTGCGGAGAGCTTTTATAATTTCCAATGTATATGTATTTCGCGTTCACCGTTTCCGCTTGTCATGCCGATTTCTACAAGTTCAATGAATTCATCGGCGACAGCCCGGTCGAGCTTGTCAAAGTGAGAATATTTCTCGATAAGGGCATTCTGTCCATCAGTGTTTTCCTGACGTTTGCGACAGTCGTTTATCTGTTTGGTGATATCAGCGATCTGTTCTGTAAGCCTGACCTCTTCGTCATTGAGACTCTGCCTGAACAGAATATAATCCTCATCAGATATGATGCCGTCAAGCTTGTCTTTATACATTTTTACAAGACGATCTTTAGCAGTTTTATGCTTTTCTTCAAGTGTTCCGCGTCTTCGTTCAAGCTCTTTGAGTTGTTCACTGTGGATATTCGTGAGCTGTATATCTTCAGTCTGACAGTATTGCTCTACGATAGAATTCAGTTCATCAAGGATATGCTTTTCGAGAACAAGACCGCTTATGTTTGACTTGTTCGGACAGTTCATAGCGCCGGTCTTGTATGTAGCGCATTGCAGACTGTAATACTTGATAGTCTTCGCCTTGTTGTAGTAGACATTGCGCTTCATCGGGCGGCCGCAGCAAGCACATCTGACTTTGCCGGACAGGGGAGAGAGTTCCTGTGAGCGATTGCCGACTCTTGTGTGACTGTTCAGGCGTTCCTGAGTCCTTGACCACGTTTCTGCGTCAATTATTGCTTCATGAGTGTTTGGAATACGCACCCAGTCAGCCTGATCAACTTTTTTCCGTTTCTTGTTCTTGTAGCTGATATGATGAGATTTGCCCTGAACGAGAGTACCTGTGTACATTTCGTTTGCGAGTATTCTTGAAATTGTGCATTGAGTCCAAAGACCTTTTGCATTGCTTGAATCGGCATTGCTGTTGACGTATTTTGAACCTTTCTGCCTTTTATACTCTGTGGGACTGATGATCCCGTCATCGTTGAGACGCTGGACTATTTTGCGGTATCCATGTCCGTTGATGTACATATCAAATATGAGCTGCACAACAGGAGCAGTCTCTTCGTCTATGATAAGATGATGCTTATCGTTGGGATCTATCTGATATCCGTATGGAGCGAATGAGCCGATGAACTGCCCCTGTTCGCGCTTGTAGGCGAGTGTCCGACGTATCTTTGCTGAAATGTCCTTGACGTACATTTCGTTATAAGCGCTTGTGAACAGCCGCATAGTGGAGTAACTTTCGCTGTCTGTATCAGCGTTGTCAGCGACTCCGATGAAACGTATGCCCCATTCTAAGAATTTGTCGTTGATGAACTGCTCGATCACAATTGTGTCGCGTGAAAAACGAGACTGATCCTTGCAAAGAACGATGTCGATGTGCCCGGATTCACAGTCGTGCAGCAAGCGGTTGAATTCGGGACGGCAGCGGTCAATGCCGCTGTATCCGTCATCAACATATATGTCGTAGATCTCCCAGTCACGTTCATGACAGTAATCACGGAGCATAGCTTTTTGATTCCGTATACTTGCGCTGTCGTTGCTGCCGGACTTGTCCCTGTCTTCAATGGACAAACGGCAGTATATTCCAACTTTTGGCATTGACCTCACCTCCCTTCATAGTGTTGCTTTTATGGTCAGTTTGCCTTCTTGACCTGGCGGTTTATCAGCTTTTCCACCTTTTCGGTGACAGCCTTGCTTATATGCTCGCTATCAGCTGATTTGAATGTGTTTTTTGTGTGTATTACTTCTTTCATTGTGAGCACTCCTTTCCTTGAAGTGTATGCGATCAAGAGATATTGTATTACTCTTGACCCGTCCCTGTTGTTGTATTATAATAAGAATATGAAGTGCTGCGCCCTGAAGGGCGCCCACTCATTTCCTCATTTCAGCAGTCATCATCTGTTATTTCGGCATCTTCATCCGGCTCATCAATAATACCATCAGAAAGAAAGCTAACGACATGACCACTAAGAATTGTCTGCATATTACGTTCATTCTCTTTGTTATAGAGTGCGCCTTTAACGACAATATCACCGCGGTTCATAGAGTCAAAGCGAGCCATATCAGCCTTGTTCCAACGAAGTTCCGCAGCAACCAGAGTAGCACTGTTTTGAGTAGGACAGTGGTGTATCTGCATCCCCGCCTTTCCGAGTGCTGAACCAATCTCGCTACCGCGAGCATAGAAGTCCTGAGTTGCCGCAACTATGGAAAGATGGTGTTTACGGCCTTCCTTCAAAACCTTCCTGATAGGACTCGAAGTCGAAAAATTCTGATTTTGAACTTCGTCGATGAAGACGGATAAAGGACGTTGTGGATTCTCACGTTTGTAATTGAACAGTCCAGCAAGCAAAGCATCAATGATAAGTATAACGCTATCATGAGTACTCTTGCTGGAGTTATATATCGTGAGATGCGTAGACAGAATACAAGTAATTAGTTTAGTAATGAACGTCCAATGGACGGTCTCTTTTATTACTATTCGCCCCCCTTGTTTGGATATTGTACCCCAAATATGTTCGTAGAGATTATGCTCGGAATAGTAGATTATGTGATGAAGTGACTTGAGAGCAATAACTATTTTGATCTTACTGCACGGAAGTTTATTTCCGGTCATGTAATCGACAAGTACGAATATTTTAAGAATCTACCATAATGTATGGCAGCCCCGGGAGGGGCTGCTTTGCTGTTGTGAATATCGTTATTCTTTAAAAAATAAGAGAGAAAGTATTGACAAACCAGAAATAATGTGGTAATATATATAGTGTTCAATAGAGCTGCAAAAGAGTTCACATGAACTCGTTTAAAAAGTTTCAAGCGGAGAGTATTGAATTCAGCTTTTCAAAAGCTACTGTTAGAAATACTCAAGAGCTTGACAATTACGTGATATAAGGAGAAAAAATAATGAAATACAAAAGAATATCAGCATTTATACTTTGTTTTGCGATGCTTACAAGCACAGGCTGCTCATCTGGAAGTAAGAACAGCAGCTCTTCAGGCATATCGGATTATTCAAACATATCCGATTCAAACACATACGATTCATCGACCACAGATACATCAGATTCATATGAGAAATATGACTTGGATGATTTTAGCTTTGAGCTCAGTAAGGAATTTTCCCTTGATAAAAATGATGAAGACGATGATAATAATGGCAAATCATATTATGACTTTACAAGTAAGGATCTGAAAGGTCTGCATATATGTACTCCGAGTTTTGAACACTGTACAGCTGAGGTCTGTGTACAGGAAATGCTGGAAAGTATTAATTCACGCAAGGATGACTCTGCTAAAGATGTTGAGACTGAAAAGTTTGACGTTTCCGGACTCAATGCAGCAGCTATTCATATGACCAATGTTGAGAATAACGCTGAGAGTGGCGAAAGTTATCTGTATATTACGGTTGAGGGAAGCGAGCTGCTCGCTGACATTACCGGCTATAAACCGGAGGATAGAGAAAAAGTAAAGGCTTTGTTCAGAGAGATTGCTTCTACTGTGAAATATACCGGTACGAATCAACGTTCTACTGAGCAGCAATTCTATGAGTGTGATCTGTTCTCACTCAATTGCGGACCTGAATGGTACATAGATGGATATGAAGATGATGGTGATGGCGGAGAAGTATCTCTCAAACTGTCATATTACTATGCTCAGGATATTGAGCATCACCGAGCTCCAAGTTTATCGATAGAGGCTCGTCATCATGATGAGATGGATAATGCCCAAAAGGCTGCAGATAGAAATTATGAATGGAAAAAGAATCGTAAAGTGGGTTCTGAATGCGAACGCAGTACAGAGGTGATATTCGGATATAACGCGGAGACTGTGTCCTATGTTCAGAAGATCCTTTATCTCAATCAAAGACTCAAGCATTATTATTTCAATGAAAACGGTTATTTGTACACTATCACAGTAGCTCTTAATATGCATGATGAAGAAGGCAGCAAGTCTGAACTGAAAGATATTCTTGATACTGTTGTTATGAAAAAAATATCTGACGAAGAGATTGAGAAGAGAAAAAATGAGTATGAGGAATGGCGTAACCCTTCCTATACATTCCATGGTGCCTCATTCAATCTTATATCAGAATTTGAGCTTGAAGGAGAAATTGATGATTCAAGCAATGTTGTTGATTTCAGCGGAAGCGGCAGTGATCTTAGGATAAGTCTGAAGGAAGATGAAAGTGACCTTGAAAAAGCAGCAGAGAGCGATAAAGAAATTCTGTCTGGTGTCGGCTATGAAAATATTACCATTAAGGAAGTAACTGCCGGAAATAATACATTTAAGTGCATAAGCGGTGTAAATAAAGGGGAACAAAGAATAGCCGATGATTACCTGATAATCGCCAATGGAAAGCTCTGGGAATTCAAGTTCGGCTTTGACAAAGATGCTTATGGATATGATAAGTACATTGCTGAGAAATTCTTGGAGTCACTTGACCTCAGCAATGCCAAATAAAATTTTAGTAAAGGATATTTAAGAAAATGAAGTATTATAAGAATTATATTGCTGCAGCTTTGTGTTTTGCGATGCTTACAAGCACAGGCTGTTCATTGGGAAAGAAGAACAGCAGCTCTTCGGGAATAGCAGATTTTTCATACACCTCTGATTCATGTGAAAAATATGACTTGGATAATTTCAGCTTTGAGCTAAACAAGGATTTTTCTGTTATTGATACAAGCAAAAATGCCGACGGTAATGACATCAAAAAATACACATTCAGCGGCGATGGAATAGAAAAATTATCAATATCTGATTATACTCTTTATCCTTGTGCTGCTGATGTTTCTGTACAGTCGCTTCGGGAAAGCATAGATTCGAATGAAAATGATGATAGTAAAGACGTTGAGACTGAAACACTTGATATTCCAGGTTTCGATGCGGCAGAAATACATTTAACACATTGCAATGATGGTTTAGAAGTAGGAGAAAGTAACCTGTATCTTTCAATCGATGGATTTAACTTAACTATCACAGCTTTTAAATATGATCCAGGTGATAGGGCAAAAATAAAATCCCTTCTCAGAGATATTGCAGCAACAGTAAAATATACCGGTAATGAACAGCGCCCTACAGAGCAGCAGACTTATGACAGCGAGTTTTTCTCACTTAATTGCGGCCCTGAATGGTACATAAAGGATATGAGAAGGGACAAGAATGATAATGAATATGCTGAAATCAAATTGTCATATTACTTCTCTAAGGATATGGAACACTATATGTCTCCGACTTTGTGGATTAGTGTTGAACCTGACTATGCCTATGATTACGGTGATCCTAAAAAGTTGGCTGATGATTGGTACACCTCACAACTTAAGTCTAAGCTTAGTTCTGAGGTCGAACGTGGCACTGAGGAAATACTCGGATATAATGCTGAGACAGTATCCTATATTTCAACGCTTTCCGGTACCAAAGAAAAACATACTTCCTATATTTTCTACGATAACGGATATGTTTATGCTATTGGAGAAACACTTAATATGCGTGATGAGGAAGGAAGTAAAGCTGAGCTGAAAGCTATTATTGATACTATTAATATTCATAGATTTACTGAAGAAGAGATCGAGGAGAGAAATAAGGCACGCGAGGCTCTTGTTGAACGTACTTTTCGCGGCGTTTCATATAAGCTCCCGGCTAAATTTTCTCAGCTCGGTGAATCTGATGAATCAAGCAATGCTGTTAGTTTCATTGATGATGGACTAGAACTGAGTATAACTATGGATGAATATGAAAGTAAGCTTAGCAGAGCGAAACAAGCGACTCAAAATTCAATGAATTATGATGGTTATGATATTTGGAGTACTAAAAATGTCAAAGTTGGATCTAAGGAAATGATTTGCGTAATCGGCATCAATAATGAAGATGAAAGAAGAAATGAAGTTTATCTGATAAAAAGCGGTGAACATATCTGGAGGTTTGGTTTTGACTTTGACGATAATAAATATGAAGAGAATAAGGGTATTGTCGAAAAATTCTTTGAGTCACTTGACCTCAGCAATGCTGAATAAATCTATGATAAAGGATATATAATGGATGGAATTTTTATGTATTTCTGCCTTTTGCAGTGCTCCAGATATTCTTCATTGTGAAGAGTGCAGGATGGATAGCTGAATGTCGAAGAATAATGAGCCTTGGCAAATGTACTTCAGGGAACTATGTGGGCAGATTTTCAAAACACAGTTCACAATTCGTATACTACGTCGATGGTGTTGAATATACTCACGTTCTCAATGCAAGGATTATTCTGACATTTAGAAGGAATCCGGTCAAGGTCTTTTATGATCCCTCAGATCCGAAGAGAGCTTGTATAAAGAAATTATCTGTCAGAGGGCATATTGCAGACATCGTCCTGTGCGTTTTGCTGCTTATTGCGATATTCTTTATACCGGTATTCATTTTTCTTCTGAATTAATGATATTGTGAAATTATGATATATCTGAACCGCTCCGAAGGGAGCGGTTCTGTTTATTTGAAGGCAATATGGACAGCTTACCGATTAGAAAAACTTACCGCGAGCGGAGACTTGTTATTCATCTTATCGCAGAATAACAACAGGTTACCCCTCTGATTTTGCATCTTACTGAAATCTTATTGACTTTTGGAGCGTTGTTATCGTATAATCCACATATAGTCAGTCAACCGATATGTGCGCACTTTTAGTATTGACTTGAATCATAACGAAAATACGATAAAAGGAGAATACGATTATGGATTACAAAAATAAACGCTCGCTTGCTTTGGTTTTATCAATTACTGCACTTTGCAGTCCGATTAGATCAAGTTCTGTATTATCTGGCATCAGCCCTTCATCTGTTGTTGCTTCAGCTTCAGGTTACGTTATGGACTCCGGTTCGATATATGATGCATTCCACTATGACAGAAGTTCGCAAGGCTTTATCCTGCTATACTATTCTCAGGGGCAAAAATCACCTCTTTCTCAATATTCGCATATCAGTTCATCTGATATAAAGGCGTATCAGGATTTCCTTCTTTAACCTTGTGATCCAATTCACTCCCTGCAGAGT
>JAEEGJ010002096.1_pt1 | contig 145036 bp, 100 predicted proteins | sample 8958761 | NCBI WGS metagenome assembly JAEEGJ01 (sample SAMN16246546, study PRJNA631951) | gut metagenome | biome: gut microbiome; feature: rumen; material: RS-attached | host: Bos | place: Iran: Karaj | collected 2018-10
AAAACTAAACCGAGATGGCATTCTTTATTATTGAAACCCATAATGGCTCCATACATTTCTTCTACAAAGACTTTGCGTATATTGTCTATTCTTCCATTATCAATTCTGCCTTGTGCGTAATCTCGCTGATAATATGGAACCTGTATTTTGTAATCTGAAATTTCGCTCCAAAAAGAAGTGTTGCTTTTAATATTGCTATCCATATCTGATTATTTAATTCGGTTTATTGTTTCAATCATTGCGTCAATGTAGTTGTCTCTATCTGACTTTACGTTGCCATCGTATGAATCATCTTTCTCCCATTTATAGAAATGTCCTGGGGTTGGTGTATAAACTTTCATGAAAACATTTTGCGTTCCAAGGGGAACAAACTGTCCTTTTTTTACTCTTTCCATAATAATCCGACGTTTTGTCGAGAATGGGGCAACCTTGTATTCTCCAGAACGGTTAATGTTTGCACATAAAAGCACAATATTGCCAATGCTGTTTTGTTTAAAGTCTGTTTCGCCGTCGCTACCCTCTATAGCGTCAACTATATTTTTGAACATTATAGCAAAATTATCCTTCTTCAATGATATAAAAGCTTGATTCTTATCTTCTTTTATGTCTCGATAATCATCCTCGCTTTTCACCCTTTTTGCTTCCTTAATCCAATTAAGGTATGTTTCCTTGTTTTCACTGAGCTTTTCTTCAACAAGATTCTCATCCAAATCTTTCAACCAATTCACCCATTCAACCTTGCTCTGCAATGATTCGGAAGCAGTAGCATGAACGTGTTCCTTGTCCCAATCTTCGTCCTTGTATAGATCGAAGTGGAATTTGTCATTAAATACATATTTGTATTCATTTGGTTTTGCATTAGTTTTTACTGACATTAATGATAAAACATTAAATAGGAGCAATACATTCTTTGTCTGGCCATCTTTGTACACCATTTTACGAATGTCATCTTCTAGAGGTATATTTTTGGTAACACGACCGCGAACAAATTCTTTGATTTCATTCGTGGATTTACCATTACATTCTTTCCAAACGGCAGCAAGTTCGCCATCTCCCCGGGTTTCAACAAGATATCCGATTAGATTGTATAGAAAGTTATCATTATACCAACACAACAGACGATTATAAATATTAAGAATATCTTGCCAAATCTCATTTACAGTTTTCCCGTCTTTTTCAACTTTCTTGGCAATTTCGTTGAACGTATAATACTCGTCCTTTTCTTTATTTTGTCTGGTGGCGCCCGTATATAAGTCGAAAAAAAGTTCTATGCGATTATACTCTTTGTTGTATATGCTGTCTTTGGTTGTTATGAATGCGAAGAAACTCCTGTCCTGAAGCTTATACTCCATTTCATCCCATTCACAAGCCATCCGGGCTCTTTTTTCTTTATTTGATTTTGTTAAGAGATAAGCCTTAATCAGTTCCGCATTAGTCAACCCAATTTTAGCATTATTGAGCCGTTCGAAGTGTGCTGGTCCCTCTTTGGGGGCGATTTCGTACCATATGATTTTTACGTTTTTATTTAGATTGTCAAAAAAGGATTGAAGTCGCTCTTTTTTTGAGGCTATTATTTCAAGTGCTTGAGAAAAATAAAGTGTGTCGCAAGTGCGTTTGTCCTCAGCATTACCTTTCTCTTTTATCTCATTAAGATATTTGTTGCTATCATCTCGAGTGTCATAGTGAATATCGAAATTCCAATCCACCTTAAAGTCATTATGTTTTGCCCAATTTATGATAAGCCAAATTGTAGTGAGTCGTTGTTGCCCGTCAACCAATATGTATCCTTCTTCGGTTGAATCAATAATATGTCCACAAGTCGGACATGTTTTCTGTATCCAATTAGGAGCAACAACAATAGGCTGAAGACAGTAATCGCTATGATCATCTTGTGTAATTTCGGCAATATCTTCAATAAGGTATTCGACATCTTTTGCCCGCCACTTATATCCACGCTGATAATTCGGAACGATAAATCTTTTGTTTTTAAGTTCACATATCGATTCTAAGTCTATTCTATTTTCTGTCATAAATGAAAGTTTTTTTACAATATTTCTTTTGCTATCCAAGCACAAGCTTCTGCATCAGCAAGTTCGTTATTCATTTCTCTGATTTATCAAGTTCACTACCACTTTCACCATTACATCCTTCTCCTCTGTCTTGCTCTCTGCTATCATCAGAGTCAAGGCAACGAGGGTGTTGTCAGCCAAGCGTTTGGAGCCATCTTCGCGATAGAGGATATGATTATTGTTGAGGAACCAAAGGAAGAGGGTTGCAGCAATGCGTTTGTTGCCATCGCTGAAGGAATGGTTCTTGGTGACGAGGTAGAGCAACATGGCGGCTTTCTCCTCCACGCTGGGATAGAGCTCCTCGCCTCCAAAGGTCTGGTATATCTGACCGATGCTGCTCTTGAAAGAGTCGTCTTTCTCATTGCCAAAGAGTGATGAACCTCCGAATTTCTCTCGCAAGCCATTGATTGCCTCCATCGCATTCTCGTATGTAGCATGGAAAGGCTCTTCCTTTGTCGTCTTGTCTATAGTCAGTCGCTCGTAATCATAGTTGTCAAGGGTATCCAGAGCGTAGGTGTAATTTGTCACTACTTCGAAGAGGGCATTAGTCTCGTTGTTCGACAGCATAGACTGACTTTGAATTGTTCGCCCCAACATTCCCACCAGTTGGCGAAGCTCCCCAATCTGCTCCTTTCGGATGCGGTCATTGACGGCATAGCCTTTGACGAGGTAGTCCTTGATAATTTTACGAGCCCAAATGCGGAAAGCAGTACCGCGTTTGCTTTTGACGCGATAGCCGACGGATATGATGACATCAAGGTTATAAAGCACAGTTTCTTGTATCTGTTGTTTCCCTTCAATAGCACCATGTCGAGTGGTATGTGCAAATTTTGCACACACCTCTTCTCTTTCTAGTTCACCTTCTTTAAAAACATTATTGATGTGGCGAGTTATCACAGTTCTGTCTTTCTCGAAAAGTTCTGCCATCTGAGCTTGTGTCAGCCACACTGTCTCGTTCTCCAGTCGGACATCAATCTGCGTCTGTCCGTCTTCAGTCTGATAGATGATAATCTTGTTCTTTTCCATAGTCCTTAATTGTTCTGCAAAGTTACAATTTTTTTATTTAATGTATATCAAGAACTGAAAAGGTTACATCTTTCACATATTATTTATAATATTTCACTTGCAATCCAGGCACAAGCTTCAGCATCAGCCAGTGCATGGTGATGGTTTTCTAACTTATAGCCACAGGCTTCTGCCACAGTTTGAAGCTGGTGATTTTCTAAATCAGGGAGCACTCGACGTGATGCACACAGCGTGTCGTAGAAATCATAGTCGGGATAGTCCATCTGATACACACGGAAAACAGCTTTCAGGCAACCTTCATCGAATGGCTTGTTATGAGCAACGAGTGGTAAACCCTCTATCAATGGTTCTATTTGTGCCCACACCTTTGGGAAGACGGGGGCATCATCCGTGTCTTCATGACAAAGACCATGCACCTGACTGCACCAGTAATTATAATAATTTGGCTCTGGCTGAATGAGTGAGTAGAAAGTATCTACTATCTTACCGTTGCGCACAATGACGATTCCTACAGAGCATACGCTGCTGCGCTCATTGTTAGCCGTTTCAAAATCTATTGCTGCAAAGTCTCGCATCATTCATTTACATTTAATGTTCCACGTTATACAATGCAAAGCACCACCTTTAGCTGCAATATCACGCAGCTTTATTTGACGGATTTTGCAATTGGGGTTAAGAGCCTTGATGTATCTTAGAGCCTGCTTGTCTTCTTCAATTCCAAAAGCAGGTACAACTATGAGAATCCCCACCTGTAGGTAGTTGATGTACGCCCAATTCCATAGTGGTTCTGGATGATGAACATCAAAAAGCATCTCTGTTATCTCAAAGCCATACGATTCTATTATTCTATGCATTTCCGATGCTTCTTCCGGGTCCACATCTCTATGATTTGACATCAATACTTTGTTTCCCCCACACCAATGAAAGAAACCATCAGAGTGTCCGAAGACATCAGCATCTTCGTCTTCCGGATTTATGCAATGCCACGGAATAATAATGATTTTGCGTCTTAACTCAGTTTCCAACAGCCTCTTGAATTCTTCATCGTTTTTATCCTTGTTATTCTCCGTGAAAACCTTATCAGTCATTACTATATACTCTCCACAGAGGGTCGCATTACCTCCATCTAACTTGACGTTTGTCACGCGATGCCTAATACCCATCGATTTGCATACAAATGAAGCGTCTGTGATGGTGGCTCTTCTTTTGGGACTGTCAAATAAATAATCTGGTTTGTAGCGATACAGCAAAAAATCGTTGTCATCTATTTGAAGAGGCATGTAATCCCTTGCCCATATGTCATTAGTGTGAGGAATAATGGCCCACTCGACACCCTCTTCTTTGAACAATGCTATCAATCGCCGGAAGGTGTCGGAGTATTTCTTCTCTAATTGGTCAGCTAAATAAACCTTATTGCTATCAATGTCTTTTATCATACTTCTATTTCGTTTTTTCGAGAAAAGCTCCAGAGACGCGTATCCCTTTTATTCGTCTTCTTTTCTCCTACATATTCAAAAACATTTCTTCTGGAAGTGGGTGGATTCAGTTCATGTTTTACTGATGAGACCTGGTCAACCCATATAATGTTATTGTTACCATCAGTAGAGAATCCGTTCAGATAGTTGTAAAGATAAGTTGATCTGTCATCATACTTAAATCCTTTTTTAGTTTCGATAAAGCACTTCGTCTTTTCATCAAAAATGGCATATGCCCGAATAAGAGCTGAAGCTCTATATTTTAAAGACTCATTTTCAAAAGTAATGTCAATACCAGAAACATGAGCATGTAGTGTCATTACTGGGAAATAAGGTACTTTACCTCTATGATCTTTTCCATTTCTGTGATAGACAATTGGGTCTGATATTTTAAGCGGACTACCTTCCTCTGCGTGTAGATAAAACTCAACAGTTTTTATATACACTCGGTATTCATTACGTACTTTAAGATAGCCATCGTACAACAATATTTTAGCTATCTCTTCAAATGTTTTTTCAATGCTTGTTGTGGAAGTCAAAGAAACGTTTTCTAAAGTGCTCTTTAATGTCATATTTAATTCTCCTTATATTTGTTTCGTTGTCTGCCATATCTAAATTGTTTTTTTGCAAAAGTACATCAAAGGTACGCCATACCGTGGCAGAACTTTGAAGAAAAAATGAGAAATTTGATTTCTCAATCTAAATCTACTACGAGTCATCTCCGTTCTAATCTGCTGTACCACTGCATTTTCTATTGCTTAATTGTATAAAATAAAGTCGGAATGATTGCAAATGTTTCCGATTGTAAAGATACATAATCACATTCAATTTACAATGCTTTTGACAATGAATTTATGTTTCATTGACGAATAATGGCGTTTTCTTGTTTTCTGGATACTTGAAAAGACGCGTTTCCATTTGCTGGTGTTTTCCTTCGGTTTTGCTGTCGTTCCCCTTCGGTTTTGCTGTCGTTTTCCTTTGATTGTACTGAATCTGTCCTTTGATTTTACTGAAACGGCGAGCCTTCAACGTTAACACGGCGAACCTTCGCCATCGCAACGCCGAAGGCTCGGCAAGTCGATGACGAGCCCTCGGCAACTAGTTGAATCCAAAGGAATGGTTCAATGAATCCCAAAATGAGGTTGTCTTGCGCCGAACGAAAGGTTCAGTCAATCTCCTATTGCGTTGCACCAAAAGCGTTTCTTCCTCTTTGGCTTTGTCATTAGTTTTGCCTTTTTCTGTTATCATTATTTTCTTTTTCGAGAAAAAAGCAGTAACTTTGCCGCGCAAACCGTGGATTCCGGTGTGCTTTTGTGTTGTCGTTGTGGCAGAGACATTGTAGGTTTGGGTCATGGCGGGGGCATGAGAGGCATGGGATGAAGCATAATTTAGCGTAGAAATAAAGAAATGAAAGTAATGAAATTTGGCGGAACATCCGTAGGTTCCGTGGAAAGCATTCTGAATGTCAAGAGAATCACTGAGGCTTGCGATGAGCCCGTAGTTATTGTCGTTTCAGCATTGGGCGGAGTGACCGACAAGCTGATTCACACGTCGAAACTCGCCTTGGAGGGTAATCCAAGGTATATCGATGCTTACAATGAGATGGTGAATAGGCATCACCAGTTGATTGATGCCATCATTCCCGACACCGACCAACAAATTCAGCTTCTGAAGGTAGTGGATGCTCTTCTCGATGATTTGAAGAGTATCTATCAGGGTGTGTATCTCATTCATGACCTCTCGGAAAAGACTTCGAATGCCATTGTCAGCTATGGAGAACGAATCTCTAGCAACATCGTTGCCACGCTGATTAAAGGTGCTGTGTGGCACAATTCGCTCAACTTCATCAAGACTGAAAAGAAGCAGCAGAAGAACATGCTCGTGGCTGACAAGACGTATGAGTTGGTGCGCAAGGAGTTTAAGAACTTTGGTAAGGAAGAGAAAGTGGCGCTTGTGCCTGGTTTCATCTCCACCGATATTGCCACTGGCGAGGTGACGAACTTGGGGCGTGGAGGTAGCGACTACACAGCAAGTATCATTGCTGCCGCCCTCGATGCCAATGCGCTTGAAATCTGGACGGATGTGGATGGTTTCATGACTGCTGACCCTCGCGTCATCAATTCTGCTTACACGATTGACAAACTGAGTTATGTGGAGGCAATGGAGCTTTGTAACTTCGGAGCAAAGGTCGTTTATCCTCCTACGATATATCCAGTTTGTATCAAGAATATACCAATATATATTAAGAACACATTCCATCCCGAAGCCGCAGGAACGATTATCCAAGAGGAATCGGGTGATTCAAGTCGTGCCATTAAGGGTATTTCTTCAATTAACGACACGAGTCTGATTACTGTTTCGGGTCTTTCCATGGTGGGTGTGATTGGTGTGAACCAGCGCATTTTCACGGCTTTGGCTGTTGAAGGTATCAGTGTGTTCATGGTGAGTCAGGCATCTTCAGAAAACTCCACATCTATCGGTGTGCGCAACGAGGATGCTGAGAAGGCTTGCGAAGTGCTCAACAACGAGTTCCAGAAGGAAATCGACATGGGTGCGATGTACAAGATGAATTTGGAGAAGAATCTTGCCACGGTTGCCGTGGTGGGTGAAAACATGAAGCATACACCAGGCATTGCCGGTAAGCTTTTCGGTACCTTGGGACGCAACGGTATCAGTGTGATTGCCTGTGCACAGGGTGCTTCCGAAACCAATATCTCCTTCGTGGTGGAGAGCCGATTCTTGCGTAAGTCGCTGAATGTCATTCACGACAGTTTCTTCCTCTCCGAATATCAGGTGCTCAACCTCTTCATTTGTGGCGTGGGAACCGTGGGTGGCAGTTTGATAGAGCAGATTGCCAGTCAGCGTGAACGACTGATGAAGGAACGCGGGCTGAAACTCAATGTGGTGGGTATTGCCAGCGGTCATAATGCCATGTTCAGTCGTGAAGGAATTCCGTTGGAGAACTATCGCGAGGCTCTGAAGAAGAGTGAACCAAGCAATATGAAGCGTCTGAAAGAAGAAGTCATTGGCATGAACATCTTCAATTCAGTGTTTGTGGATTGCACGGCGAGCGCACAAGTGGCTGCGTTGTATCATGATTTCTTTGAGCACAGCATTTCCGTGGTGGCTGCCAACAAGGTGGCTGCATCGTCGGACTATGAAAACTATGCCAAGTTGAAGGAAACCGCTCGCAAGCGCAATGTGAAGTTCCTCTTTGAAACGAATGTGGGTGCGGGTTTGCCTATCATCAATACCATCAACGACCTCATCAATTCGGGTGATAAGATTCAGAAGCTCGAAGCCGTGCTTAGTGGTACACTCAATTTCATTTTCAATACCATTTCGGGCGATGTCCCTTTCTCCGAAACAGTGAAACGTGCGAAGGAAGAAGGTTATAGCGAACCAGACCCACGTATCGACTTGAGCGGAAAGGACGTGATTCGCAAACTCGTCATCTTGGCTCGTGAAGCAGGTTATAAACTCAATCAGGAGGATGTGGAGAAGCATTTGTTCATCCCTAATTCCTTCTTTGAGGGAACTGCCGAGGACTTCTGGAAGAATCTGCCATCGCTTGATGCCGACTTCGAAGTTCGTCGTCAGCGACTGGAAGAAGAGCACAAGCACTGGCGCTTTGTGGCTTCCCTGCAGAACGGAAAGGCGAAGGTGTCGTTGGAGGAAGTAGATGAGCATCATCCATTCTACGATTTGGAAGGTTCGAACAACATCATCCTCATCACCACCGAGCGCTATCATGATTATCCTATGCTCATTCAGGGCTATGGAGCGGGTGCGAGCGTTACGGCGGCAGGTGTGTTTGCCGACATTATGAGCATTGCAAACATCTAAAGAAAAAGCCTCACCCCCGACCCCTCTCCAAGGGGAGAAGGGAATAGAGTGAAAAGTGAAAAGTGAAGAGTGAAAATAAGCCTTCAAACTTCCACTAGGGGGGAGGGAACCCATCCGAATGGGAAAAAAGTTAAGGTTAACTATATAAGAACAATGAAACATATCATCATATTGGGCGATGGCATGGCTGACCATCCTGTGGAGAGACTGGGTGGTAAGACGCTATTGCAATATGCCGACAAACCTTACATGGACATGTTGGCTAAGAAAGGAAGAACGGGACGCCTAAGCACGGTGCCCGAAGGATTTCCTCCAGGAAGTGAAGTGGCAAACACTTCCATCATGGGTTACGACTTGAACAAAGTGTATGAAGGTCGTGGTCCACTCGAAGCCGCTTCTATCGGTTATGAAATGAGTGATGATGACTTTGCGATTCGTTGCAATATCATCACTTTGCAGGACGGCAGAATCATCACGCACAATGGCGGAAACTTGGAAACCGATGATGCCAAGGTGCTGATTGACTATCTGAATGAGCACTTGAGCAACGACCGCGTACAGTTTATTGCTGGTATTCAGTATCGTCATCTTTTAGTCATCAAGGGTGGAAACAAGCATGTGGTTTGCAATCCCCCTCACGACCATCCAAACGAAGAGTGGCGACCTTTGCTCGTGACGGCAGAACCTGGTTGGGAAAACAAGAAAGACGTGTATGTCGATGCCAATGGTGGCAAGCACGAGCGCATGACAGGTCAGGAAATGGCAGACTTGCTCAACGACCTCATTCTGAAATCCCAGGACTTGCTTGCTGCCCATCCTTATAATCAGAAAAAAGTGGCAAATGGTGAGCGTCCTGCCAATAGCATCTGGCCATGGAGTGGGGGATACCGCCCAAGTATGCAAACCTTGCAGCAACTCCATCCACAGGTGAAGACAGGTTCCGTGATTTCTGCCGTTGACTTGATTCGAGGCATCGGACACTATGCAGGTTTGAATATCATCGAAGTGGAAGGTGCAACGGGTTTGGCTAATACAAACTACGAGGGCAAGGCACAGGCAGCTATAGATGCGTTGAGGAGGCAGGACTTTGTGTTTGTGCATGTGGAGGCAACTGATGAGGCTGGACATGATGGTGATTTGGAACTAAAGCTCCGTGCCATCAACTATTTGGACCATCGTCTCATCGAACCTATCTACAATGAAGTGAGAACATGGGATGAACCTGTGTGCATCGCTATTCTTCCCGACCATCCAACGCCTGTGGAAATGCGCATCCATATCAACGAGCCAGTGCCTTTCATCATCTATGCTCCTGGAATGGAACCAGATAGCGTTCTCACTTACGACGAAGAGTCTTGCAAGGAAGGCTATTACGGACTGCTTTGCAAGGATGAATTTATCAATGCCTTAATGGCGATTTAAAACAAGAAAAAAAGAATATACTTAACAATATGAATTTCTATAGTACAAATGGTCAAGCACCAATAGCCAGTCTGGAGAAGGCTGTGGTGAAAGGTCTTGCAGAGGACAAAGGTCTTTACATGCCTGAACGCATCAAACCGCTGCCTCAATCGTTTTTCGACAATATCGAGCATCTTTCGTTTCAAGAAATAGCCTATACCGTAGCCGATGCATTCTTCGGAGAGGATGTACCTGCTGAGGACTTGAAGCGCATTGTCTATGACACACTTGCTTTCGATTGTCCTGTGAAGAAGGTGAAGGACAATATCTTTGCACTTGAACTTTTCCACGGACCAACACTTGCATTCAAGGATGTGGGTGCACGTTTCATGGCTCGCCTCTTGCAGTATTTCATCAAGCGGGAAGGACAGAAAGGTCTGGTGAATGTGTTGGTTGCCACTTCGGGCGATACGGGTTCTGCCGTGGCAAACGGATTCCTTGGTGTGGATGGTATCCATGTGTATGTGCTCTATCCTAAAGGCAAGGTGAGTCCTATTCAGGAATGCCAGTTCACAACTTTGGGGCAGAACATCACAGCTGTGGAGGTGGATGGCGTGTTCGACGATTGCCAGGCTTTGGTGAAGACGGCTTTCATGGATGCCGAACTCAATCAGCACATGAAACTCACTTCTGCCAATTCCATCAATGTGGCTCGTTTCCTTCCTCAGTCTTTCTATTATTTCTATGCATACGCTCAGATGAAGCGCATGGGATTGGCTGACAACTTGGTGATTTGTGTGCCATCGGGTAATTTCGGAAACATTTGTTCAGGACTCTTTGGCAAGCGCATGGGACTTCCTGTGAAGCGTTTCATTGCCGCAAACAATGCCAACGACATCTTCTACAATTATTTGCAAACAGGCGAATACAATCCGCGTCCTTCTGTCCAGACCATTGCCAATGCGATGGACGTGGGCGACCCTTCGAACTTCGCTCGTATCTACGACCTGTATCAGAAAGACCACGCTGCCATTTGTGCCGACATCAGTGGATGCACCTATACCGACGAGCAGATTGCTGAGAGCATCCGCGCTGCCTACGAGGAAACAGGCTATCTTTGCGATCCTCATGGTGCAGTGGGTTATCGTGCGCTTTGCGAGGGTCTGAAGGAAGGCGAAGTGGGTGTTTTCCTCGAAACTGCCCATCCTGCCAAGTTCCTTGCCACTGTGGAGAAGATTATTGGCAAGGAAGTTGAGATTCCTGCTAAACTTGCTGCTTTCATGGAAGGCACAAAGCAAAGTGTGTCCATGAGCAAGGACTTTGCTGACTTCAAGGCTTTTTTGATGAAACAATGATAAGAATGAAGAGTTAAAAATGAAGAATGAGGAATTTTCTCATTTGGATTCCTCATTCTTCATTCTTCATCCTTTATTTCCAGTATGCTTCGGTTTTTTCGAAGCCATTCTTCATCTTCATTTATCAACCGAATGGATTTTCGCTTATTCAATAAACAAACTGCACCGAATGCTCCGAAGTCGAGCATCAACAAACAGCAAACGCGCAAAATGTGGATTCGCATTGTGCTGACGGTGCTGCTTTCCTCTTTGATTATTGTCTATCTCATGCCTCGTTCAGCCACTTTCAATTATGAATATCGGGAAGGGCATCCTTGGCGCTATGGCGATTTGTTTGCTAAGCAGAAATTCAATATCGAAATGAGTGATTCTGCCATCAGTGCGCAGGAGGATAGTGTGCGAAAGGCATTCCAGCCTTATTTCAATGTGAACGCTACGGTACGTCCTGCCATGATTGCCAAAATCAAGTCGGTGGAGGTGACCACAGGTGATTCGGAAAATAAGGTCAAGGCATTGAGTAACAGGGAGATGGCTCCTTATGTGATACACGCCTCCCAGTTGCTCGACACTGTCTATTCTCATGGAGTCGTTTCGCCTCAAATCTACGATAGTTTGCAGAATGTAGGTGTGAAAGCCGTTCGTCTCATCACCAACAATGTGGCGTATTCGGTGCCTTTCTCCAGCATTTTCTCTACGCAGAGTGCCTATCAGTTCATCATGAATCATGATCGAGAAAGGTTCTCGCCGAATGTGATGGCACGCCTGAACATCAATCTGGTACTGGAGGAAAATGCCCGACTGGATTATGAAAAATCCAAGGAGGAATGTGACGACCAATTGGCTCGCATACCGCGTGGAGTGGGATTGGTAGTGGCTGGCGAGCGAATTGTTTCGCGCGGAGAGATTGTCACGCCTGAGATATACCTGAAGTTGAAGTCATACGACAAGGTGGTGCAAGAGGAGGAATTGGAGAACGACCGTCTGCCTTACATCATTTTTGGGCAGTTTATCATGGTACTCATCGTTTTGTCCGTTCTTGCCTCGTTCGTCTATCTTTTCCGTCGCGACTATTGGCAGAATTGGAGTTGTGCAGTGCTGCTCTATTCCCTCGTCGTTGTGTTCAGTGTGGTGGCATCCTTGATGGTGTCGCAGCATTTCTACCACATTTTCATGGTTCCTGTCTGCTTCGTGCCTATCGTGATTCGTGTTTTCCTCGATTCACGAACCGCCTTTGTGTTCCACACGGGTATGATTCTGCTCATTTCTTTTGTGCTCACCTATCCTTACGAATTCATCCTTTTGCAGTTGATTGCAGGACTGATTACCATCCAGACACTGAGGGAATTGCAACAACGCTCGCAGGTATTCCAAGCAGCCTTCATCATTACTGTTTCCTATATGGTCTTCTACACTGCCTACGAATTGACGGTAGGTATTTCTTTTCAGGAAATGGACCGAAGCTACTTCATGTTCTTCTTAATCAATGGTGTGTGCTTGCTCTTTACCTATCCTATGCTTTGGGCACTTGAGAAATCGTTTGGATTCGTCAGCGATGTGACTTTGGTTGAGCTTTCCAACATCAATCATCCATTGCTTCAGGAGTTGTCCGAAAACTGCCCAGGCACGTTCCAACACTCCATGCAGGTGGCAAACCTTGCAGCGGAAGTGGCAAAGAAAATCGGTGCGAAGGTGCAACTGGTGCGTACTGGTGCGCTTTATCATGATATAGGAAAGACGAAACACCCAGGCTATTTTACCGAAAACCAAGGTAGTATCAATCCACACGACCGTCTCACTGAGCAACGCAGTGCGGCTGCCATCATTGAACATGTCACATACGGAGTAGAGTTGGCAGGAAAATACAAATTACCTGACGTGATTAAGCGTTTCATCACCACCCATCATGGTAAGAGTACAACTCGTTATTTCTATATCAAATATAAGAATGCGCATCCAGACGAAGAGGTAGATCCAGCTCCTTTCACTTACCCGGGCCCGAATCCATCAACTGCGGAAGAGGCTATCCTGATGATGTGCGACGGTGTGGAGGCTGCTTCTCGTTCGCTCCAAGAATATACCGAAGATACCGTTGCTGGTATTGTGGATAAGATTGTGGATTCTTTATTGGACGAGGGATATTTCAGTGAGTGCGACATCACACTTCGCGACATATCCATTGCAAAGTCAACCTTGAAGGAGCGTCTCGTCAATATCTACCACACTCGCATCACCTATCCTGAGTTGAATAAACCAGAGGAAGAAAACAATAACAATTCCAATCCTCAGCCGCAGCTTCAGTCATAGCAAAGGACACTTCTTTGTTAACTTCTAAAAAAACATCGTGCTATTTCTAAAAATGAACGTTAAATTTTTAGGAATAGCACGATTTTTCTTTTCTAAAGTTTTAGTTTTCTAAAAACTTAGAATTAACTTTGCGATGTGATGAGGCGTTAGCTTTGGCATTAGCCTTAGTTACAGTAAGTTTCGGTTTTAGCTTTAGCCTCAGTTACTGTATGCTTCGGTTTAGCCGAAGCCATTCTTCATTCTTCACTCTTCATTCTTCATTTAATTATGAAACAATACACATTAACACGCAGCGAGATGCAAGTGATGAACGCACTTTGGTCGATGCCAGCAGGGAAGGGCACCGTGGCGGAAATCATTGAGCATTACGAAGAGCCCAAACCCGCTTATACCACCATTGCCACCTTTGTGAAGATTCTCATCAACAAGGGATTCTTGGCAGCGGAAAAGGCGGGCAATGGAACTCGTCTGTTCATCTATCGCCCACTTTTGTCGAAGGACGAATACACGCGGCGAGTGATGAAGGATGTGAAAGACAATTTCTTCGGTGGGTCCGCTTCTTCTTTCCTCTCCTTCTTCGTGCGCGAAGAGCAGATGTCGGACGACGAAATCCAGAGACTTTTCGAAATGATTGAGAAAGGAGGTGAATGATATGGAAATGCTCGAATTCATCGTACTTTTTTCCATGAAGTCGGCCTTGGTCTTGACCGTGCTTTGGCTGCCTTATGCCATACTTTTGCGTCGCGAAAAATTCTTCCGTTTCAACCGCATTGTGCTGCTTTCCATCATTGTGCTTTCTTTCCTCATTCCTTTGCTCGATGTGCCAGCCTTGCGGATTGAAACGGCATCCCATGGCGTGATTGAATTCGGAATGCCACAAGCCTTGATGGAGATGCAGGAAGGTTTTCGCAAGGCGTTTCTCTTGCCCGAAGTGGTCGTTTCGGGTGCAGAACAAAAGTCTGCTTTCAATTGGCAGTTCACCCTTGCCCTTATTTATGTGGTAGGCGTGGCAGTGGCATTGTTCTTCCGTCTGAAGAACTATATCCGCATGAAACGTTTCATATCGAGTGGTTGCCTTTGGACCGACAATCTCGATGGCGACACGCTCTATTGCCATGCTGCATCCGTGGTTCCCTTCTCGTGGATGCATTCCATCGTGATTTCAGAAAGCGATTACGAGCAGAACGGACGCACGATTCTGCTTCATGAAAAAGCGCATATACGTTTGCACCATTCCTACGATGTGTTGTTGGTTCAGTTCATGAAAATCTTGCAGTGGTTCAATCCGTGCATCTATTTGCTCGAGTTCGATCTGCGCGACGTGCATGAGTACCAAGCTGACGATGCAGTCCTCTCAGCGGGCATCACTGCCTACAATTACCAATCACTTCTTATTAAAAAAGCCGTTGGCTCCAGCTCCTACACCTTTGCCAACAGCTTCAATCACAGTTTGTTAAAAAAACGTATCACTATGATGTTACAAAAGAAATCAAGTCCTTGGCGCATGGCTCGTGCCTTGTATCTTGCGCCTTGTGCAGTGCTGCTCGCATTGCTTTTTGCCACTCCGCAACTCAGTAGTTGCAAGCAAGACGGTGGCAAAGTTAGTGAAAATTCTGAAAACAACAGCGAAAAACAGGAAGGAATTTCCGCTACAGTATCTGCCGACACCCTTCAATCGCCTGTCACCAAGCAACAAGTGAAAATCGAGGGTGAAGATGGTGAAGTCACCACATTGAATGTGCTGAGCGTTGCCGGCGCTGATGAATCGACAGACAAGGCACAGCTGAAACCCGATGACAAAATCCGCACAATACCAGCTCAAGCAAAGGTGGCTGACGAGGATTACGATGGTGAAGATGTTTTCGACATGGTGGAGGAAATGCCAGCATATCCTGGAGGCATGGAAGAATTGATGAAATTCCTGCAAACTCATGTGAAGTACCCGAAGGAGGCTGAGGAGAAAGGTCTGCAAGGCAGAGTACTTGTGACGTTTGTCGTGGAGAAGAATGGTAGCATCACGAATGCGAAGGTGGTGAAATCGGTGAGTCCTGAACTCGATGCCGAGGCACTGCGTGTGGTGAAGTCGATGCCGAATTGGACGCCAGGCAAGCAGAGGGGCGAAGCTGTCCGCGTGAAATTCACCATTCCTATCGTGTTCCGCTTGCAATAATCTTCTTCTTTGATTCTTCAGACTTTTTCGTTCATATTTCCTGAACTTTTCGTGTGGATGAACTGAAATGGCGAGCCCTCGTCAAAAACACAGCGAAGGCTCGCCGATGCGATGGCGAGCCTTCGTTAAAACGATAGCGAAGGCTCGCCAATTAAGTAAAAGCAAACAAACGTTTCAGTTGGATTGAAGGAAAGCAGTGCGAAAAGCGAAGGAGAGATTGGATGAATCCCAATCTCTCCTTCGCTTGTTCAAATCTTTTGCCAAATCTTTGTCTAATTCTTAGCTTTGCTATTTCTAATCTTCGCTTTGTTATTTCTTCTCAATCACTCGGTAGCGTCCGCTGAGGTGGAGATAAGCGAAGAGTTGGAGAAGTCCGTCGTAGTAGGCATCAAAATAGCCATCGGCGTAAGGTTTGTGCTCTGATGCCCAAAAATGATTGATGAATTCGGCACGATGAGGATTGGTGGCAGCGAGTGACACGGCAGCAGTAGTGGCTACGAGACCGAGGGAATGGCGAAGGTTCTTTGGATAGTTGCCTGCGCGAAGCGTGTCGGTCACAGCAGTGCCATCGGCATTGTATTGGTCAACAAATGTTTCCACACCCTGCGAATAGAAGAAATTCTGAATGCGGTTGGCATAGTCGTTTTGCCATTCGCGGTCGGCACAGCTCCAAGAGTAGTCGAGTGCGATGTTCATTGGCACACGCCAAGAGTCAAAACGGAAACCAGAACCCATGAATCCGCGTCGAGGCAATGCGCTACCGTCGAAGTTGGAATAGTCGTTGTTGAGTCCTGTTTGAGGGTGGGTTGCTTTGTGGAGATAGGCACGGCTGGCAGCGGCACATTCCTTCCAGAATTCGCTACGTCCGTCGTTGGCATAACGAGCCCACACTTCGTAGAAAGCAGGGAGATGGTAAGATGGGTCGGTGTAGTTAGCACCCCAACCCGAAGGAACGAAGGTGATGAGTTTGTGCTCCATGTTGATGAGGTTGCCACCACGGTCGCCTTCTTTGTGTCCCATCACGTTGTTCAGAATGAATTGTGCTTCAGCGAGATAGTTGATGTCACCATTGTTGCCCCAGAGGTTGGAAGCGAAGAGCAGCGAGGTGATGTAGTAGAGTTCGCCATCGGAAGCAGGACCTTGAGAGTTGCGTCGTCCGTCTGTTCGGCAACTCCATGCGAAATAGCCTTTCAGGTCGCCATCCTGGTGCTGCATATATTTCTTGCTCCATCGCCAAAGTCGGTCGAACATGTCCTTGCGTCCGAGTTGCACGGCAATCATCATGCCATAGCTCATGCCCTCGGTGCGGGCATCGTTGTTCTTCACGTCGGAGATGTAACCCATCGAGTCACCTACTTCGAAGTAAATTTTGTCGGGACCCTCGAAGAGTTCGTAGCACACTTGGTTGATTCGGTCGTCAATCTGCTTTTGAGAATAACCCAGTTCGGCAAGGATATTGCGGTACTTGCCTGTCTGCATGCCGCCTTTGTTCCACGGCGCTTTCAGTTGTTTGCTTGGAGGATTCACTGAGATTTGTAACGCACTTGCTGATGTGGCAAAGAGCAGCATCGTTGCCACGAGAATCATAGATTTTGCTTTCAACATAATAGATTTTTATTTGAATGAATAGTTTGTAGGTCACAAAGTTACGAAGAATTCGCAGAAATGCAAGAATTTCTTGGAAATAAGTTTCGCCTTTTGACTGAAAGGGGAGTAATAATTAGCGCTTGATGCAGTATTTGTGCCGATTGGATTTTGAAAGATGGCAAGAAATTATTTACTTTGCAAAAACAAATCAAAAAGACGATGAGTGATTTTTCAATAGGTTTGACCTTTTCGGGTGGCGGTTATCGTGCTGCCGCTTATCATTTGGGTACATTGTGGATGCTGCACCACTTGAAAGTGGATGACGGAACACTGCTGGAGCATGTGGAGGTGCTGAGCACCATTTCGGGCGGTTCCATCACAGGTTTGCGCTATATGCAGGCATTGGCAGAAGGCGAAGATATAGATGAGATGGTGGATGACGTGATGGACTTCATGCGCCATGTCGATTTGGTGACGGATGCGTTCGAGCAGATGGATGACTATGACCATGTGAACGGTGCGTCTTCCATCCGCACGATGAAGGATATATACGACGAGAAACTCTTCAAGGGTTGTACCTTTGGCAAACTGATGGAGAAGATGGACGACATCCCCGTCAATCATTATGCTGCCAATGGCACCGACTTCACCAATGGTTATGAATTCCGTTTTCAGATTTCGGATATACAGAGGAATGAAAGTGGCTATTTTGGTAATGCCTCGCACCGCATTCCTCAGAATGTCGTTCCGCAAATTCGATTGTCGGAGGCTTTGGCTTGTTCTTCGTGCTTTCCTGGAGGCTTCGAACCTATGATTTTTCCCGATGACTTCGCCATTTTTTACACAGAAGGAGGCAAGGAACTGCTGGAAAAATATGGGCGATTTGGCATCATGGATGGTGGAGCAATCGATAACCAAGGCATCGAACCTTTGCTTTTGGCAGAGGAGCGCATGAGGAACAAAAGTGGGAATCAGAAAGAATGTGCGCTCGATTTGGTGATAGTGAACGATGTGACGCATGTGAACATGACTCCATACGTACCCAAGAACATCAAACTGCCGAAGTTGTTGAACAAGTTGAATCTCAATAGATTGTGCTCGTATTCCAATTGGATAACCACCTTGCTGGCAGTGGCTATCATACCAACTGCCATCTTCAAATGCACTTGGTTGCTGTGTGTGCTGTCGTCTTTGTTTACTGTTTCAGCTATTTTTTCGATTCTCTTCAGGATAGGTAGAAATAAGGCGAAGAAGGCATTGGGGAACACGTTCTTGAAACATTGTGTGGGTGACTTGTTGAGTCTTCGCTTTTCCGACCTTGGTACGATGCTCTTCAATCGTGCCACTTCGTTGGTGACACTGACGAGTGGTGTGTTTATGAAGCAAATCCGTACGCTGGAATACAAACATCTGTTCGAGAATGAATTATTCACGAATCGTGCTGTCGCTAACACGATTTACGAGTTGGAAAAGGGCGAAACCTTCGACCAACAGGTGGAAAATGGAAAACTGCCTGAGTATCTGCGTCCTTCTCAGGCCATTCGTGACAATAGCCAAATTGCATCAAAAGTGAAGCCAACTCTTTGGTTTACAGAGGATGACAAGAAGAATCAAACGCAGGAACGACTTTTTGCGGCAGGACGCTACAGCATCTGTTTCGTTTTGTTGCGCTATATCTATAAGTTGAAGACGAAGAACTATAAGAATATCACCAAGCGTCACCAGATGCTGCTTGACTTGGAACCTCAGCTCAAGGAGTATTGGGAACTATACCAGAAGAATCCGCTGGAAGGGTTGTAAAAAAGCCTCACCCCCAACCCCTCTCCAAAGGGGAGAGGGGAGTAGAATGAAAGTGAAAAAGAGAAAAGTGAATCAGGGATTTAAAGGATTTAAAAGGAACAACGGAAAAAACGGAAAAGAACGGAAAAACAGAAATAATATTTTTTTTCATCCGATAATTCTTAAAAAATTCCGACCTTCCGAAAAATTTCCGTTATTTCCGTTGTTCTCCACGCTTTACCAACTAACTTCGTTAAACTTTAAACGTTAAACTTTAAACGAAATAGTTGTACAATAATCCATAAAAGGAGGATTTTTTTCAGCAGATATGTGAAGAATGTTGTGTAAATTTGCAAACGAGAGAAAATGCTTTTAACTAACATTCAAAAATACACGAAGATGAAAGTGAAATATCTGTTGATGGCACTATCGGCTTTGATGCTTTTTTCAGCAACAACGGCGGATGCCAAGAAGAAAAAGAAAGTCGATTTGTGGCCCGATGGCACACCCGTGAGCGAGTGGTTCAAACAGGCAACCCCTGCTACGTTGGAGTCGCTGGGCAAGCAATATGTGCTGACAGAGCATGGCGTGAAACAGGATTCCACGTTGGTGCAAACCGAGGCGATTCAGGCTGTGATTGACAAGGCTGCTCGCTCGGGGGAGAAAACGGTGGTGGTTGTTCCTCAAGGCACTTTCCTCAGTGGTGCCCTTTTCATGCGCCAAGGCGTGAACCTTTGGGTGGCAGAAGGTGGAAAACTGAAAGGCAGCGACGACATCAAGGATTTCCCTATCTGCGATACGCGCATTGAAGGACAGAGTTGCAAGTATTTCCCAGCATTGCTCAATGTGGATAAGATTGACGGCATCACCATTTCGGGAAAAGGTGTGGTGGATGGAAACGGACTTCGCTACTGGAGGGCGTTTTGGCTTCGCCGTTCTTGGAACCCTAAGTGCACGAACAAGGATGAGCAGCGTCCTCGCTTGCTCTATGTATCGCATAGTAAGAATGTGGAAGTTTCTGGGCTTACTTTCCAACACTCTCCATTCTGGACCACTCATTATTACCAGTGCGAGAATGTGCGTGCGCTCAATCTGCGTATTCTCTCACCAGCAAGTCCTGTGAAGGCTCCTTCAACCGATGCCATCGACATTGACGTTTGCAAGAACATGTTGGTGAAGGGTTGCTTCATGGCGGTGAACGACGACGCTATCGCTTTGAAGGGTGGAAAAGGCGTGGATGCAGACAAGGCTCCAGATAATGGTTCGAACGAGAACATCATCATTGAGGACTGCGAATATGGTTTCAGTCACGGCTGCCTCACTTGTGGCAGTGAGTCGGTGCACAACAAGAATATCATCCTTCGTCGCATCAAGGTGGAACATGGACAGCGTTTGCTTTGGTTGAAGATGCGTCCCGACACTCCTCAGAACTATGAATATATTACCGTGGAGGACATCACAGGCTTTGTTTCCAATTTCATTTTCATCAAGCCTTGGACTCAGTTCTTCGACCTCGAAGGCAGAACGGAAATTCCTCTTTCGTATGGCGACCACATCACGATGCGCAACATCAACATGACTTGCGACAAATTCTTCGAGGTGCAAAAGAGTGACCAGTACAAACTCTCGAACTTCGTTTTCGAGAATATCACGCTGAATGCCAAAGGCTCTCCGCTGGATGAAAGCCAGGTGGAAGGATTCGTGGTGAAGAATGTAAATGTGAGTTATTGAGGTCAAAGGTCGAAAGTCAAAGGTCGAAAGTCTAAGGTCAAAAGACAAAGGTCAAAGGTCGAAAGTCGCAGGTCAAAGGAATGTGATTTTCACTCTAAAATAGAAGAAGATAAAGAAAAGGTGAATTTTGTTTTCACCTTTTCTTTTTTATATGTAAATTTGCAGCTACTTAACTATCAATTTATTTACTAGCTCAAATATGAAAAGGTTTTTACTTGTTGCATTGGTGATGCTGAATGCCTACATTTCAGTAGCGCAGAAAACGGTTTATATTCCAGTTGAATGGAGGTATAACACTTCGACTTATAAGGAGTCGGACCCAAACCATACGGCGCAATACTCGAAGACTCGCAGCCGTGAATCTGAAAATTTCATTGTCTTTTGGGAAAAGGGCTATGGCGACACGGCTCCCGACAAGCTTTCCAGGAGTGATGCACTCTATGTGGACATTGACGATTTGTTGGCAAAGGCTGAGCTGTTCTACAAACTGAATGTGGAGACCTTGGGCTTTGTGGATCCAGAAAAATCGAGTGTCTCTAAATACAAGAGTATCATTTGTTTGCTCCACGACACGGGATGGACAGCCACGGGCTCAGGCTACGATTTCATGATACCTGCTTTGTGGGTTACTCCGAGCACTTGCAAACCTGTGGGACACACCATTGCTCATGAGATTGGGCATTCGTTCCAGTACATGTGCTTCTCGGATGCCAACAACCATCAGGACTCGAATACTGTTGGTACAGGCTTTCACCTTCCAGTGGGCAACGGTGCTGCCATTTGGGAGAGTACGGCTCAGTGGCAGGCTGCTCAGGCTTATCCAAACCAAATGTTCTCGGAAAGCATGGGTGTTTTTCGTAATAGCCACAACTATGGTATGACCAACGAATGGCATCGCTATCAGAGTTATTGGTGGCTCTATTACCTTTGCCAGTATTATAATGATATTCAGACCATTGCAAAGATATGGAACCAGCCATTGCAAGGAGCGAAGGACTTCAATGAGGCGTTGATGGCATTGAAGGGTTTGTCGGCAGAGCAATTGTACCGCATGTATTATGACTATGCAGCTCGTTGTGCGACATGGGATTTCGATGCCTGTGTGCCTTATCGCAACAATTTTATTGGTGATTTCCGCTATGCTTGTTCAAAGCTCGATACAAGGAAATATCAGGTGGCTTTGTCGAGTTGTCCGCAGAGCACGGGTTTCAATGTGATTCCTTTGCAGGTTCCTGCTGCTGGTACAGAAGTGACCACTCATTTCACCGCCCTTCGACTGAGCAAGGCTACTTTGGCAGATGCTGACCCAGGTGAGTATTTGGATGGAGACAGCAAGTTTGTGACGGCAAAGAGGATGCGCTACAATGTGGTGAATTCCAGTGACCGAGGTTTCCGTTTGGGCTATGTGGCATTGCTGAAGGACGGTAAGCGTCAGTATTTCAATGCCGATTCCGTGTATGCAACGGGTTACAACGACGTGACAGTGGATGTGAGCTTCACCGTGCCTGCCAATGTGAGCAAGATGTGGTTGATTGTTTCGCCTGCATTGAAGAAATACATTCAGCACAAGTGGGACGAGGACATTTCGAACGACGACATGTGGCCTTACACGTTTGAACTGGAAGGAACGGATATAGGTAAAAATGCCATCGTGCACACGGGTTATGTGGATAAGTCGGAAGTGAATCCAACGATTGATGGACGTGAGATTGCAGACGTCACTTTCACTTACGATGTGACAATTCCATACGATGCAACGGGCTATAGTGGTGCCACAATTGGTGTGGGCGGCAAGGCTGCTTCTGCACTCGGAACTGCTTTCCAGATGCAACCATCGGAAATAGCTGGCAAGATGGTGGCGTATAGTTCATCTGGTCCTGCCGATGGAAAGGTGATGTTCTATGCAGCCAAGGAAGATGGTAGTTTGCAGACGAGGGGAAGCAATACAAATGCTACCTATGGACATTGGTTTAATAGAACAGGTGGTGTGCAAGACTGGGGCAATTCGTCTTATCTTTATAGCGATTTCACCCCATCCAGCCTGTCCTTCTTCATCGGACAGTATCCAGCGCGTTGTGCGGAAGGTTCTACTTACACGATTGCTCAGGCTTTGCGTTATCGTAAGGGAAGTGCATACGCCAAAGCCCTCTTCGTGTTCCATGTGAAGATTGACAGTTCCTCTCCAGCAGCTTTCTATATGCCAACCATTGACTACAAGGACCCTACAGGAATTCAGGGTGTGGAAATGGATGAGGCACAGGTGAAGGACGCTGCCGTTTATGATTTGAGTGGAAGAAGAATCGCTGCAGACGTCAATCAACTTGGCACTTCGTTGCAACAAGGCATGTATCTGATAGGAGGCAAGAAAGTGCTTGTTAAGTAAAGCATTAGAAATACTCAAATATACCCATGAATAAGAAAGCAATCATCACAATCATGCTCACACTTGTTGCTGTGATAGGTCAGGGACAAACTCCGTTATCAAAACATGTGTTACCATCTGGTGGCTTGATAGATACTAAATGGAGAAACGAATACAGTGGCAATTGGGACATCGCGTTTTTCGAACATTTTGCGGTGTATGATTGTAAATTCTGGGACTATGAAAGTGTAAAAGAAAAAGGTGATAAGTATGATTTCACACTTAGAAATCATAACAATATGCTCGTCGTTAAAGCAGGCAAAGAAAAGAACGGCAAGAGAACTATACAGATAGGTCAGAACAAACCACAACTCTATTCAAGAATTACAAGTCAGTTTTTGCCGTACTACCCAAAAACGGATGCCAGTACAGAGCTGATTGATAATGGTTATAGCCGCATAGATACCATAACTATTGTAGGGTGGCTAAAGGATATGCCCGAGAACGAACGCGCAGCAGGTGCTTTCGGAGTTACATACAACAGCATTTATCAGAATGGTCAGACTTCAGTGTATGGAGAAATCGACTCCATAGGCCGCTTTACTGTAAAAGTGCCCGTCATCAATTCGCATGAGCTTTTCTTACGACATGGCTCTACCAGCATTTCCACCGTTTTCGAGGCTGGAGAAACATATTTCCTGCTGCAAGACTTCAAGAACAACCAGATGATGTTCATGGGCAGGAACAGTATGCTGCAAAACATGTACCTGACGCATCAGGAATTCTTTGGTCGGATAGCGCCCTATATGAGTGGTGGTCCGCAGCACGGACCATATAGCAGTTACGATGAATTCTATAAGGATTCGGAAAAGTTCTGGGGAAAGATAAATAGCGATCTTGACAGTATTGTCAAGCTGCACCCCATGTTGTCGCCAAAATACACGAATTACTTGCGCAATTACTGGAATGTGATAAAGGCAGAGAGATTGGCTCAGGCTGGAAACCATTTGCCTGACCACAAACTACCAAAAGCAGCACTCGATGAGATTGTTGAGAAATACTGGAAGCATCTGCCACGTCCTTACACGGCATACTGTAGCGTAATATCCGGCTTACGTGTAAATCTGTTGGTGCAGTTCATGGCACTAAACGCTTTTGATGCCGCCCCCGCCACATTCAAAAGTATGATGAATGATAGCGACCTTGATATACCAGCCTCATACAGAGAAACCATCGAGAAATATCTCAGTTTGATAGATGACTTCCGTCGAAAAACGGAGGGCTTGAGCAGTCAGGAAGAGATACAGAAAGCTGCTCAGGATTTCCAAACGGAAAACCAATCTATTATGCAGGAAATGCAGTCGGTGGTGGAGGATGCAAGGTTGAAAGACTTGATAACAGAAAGAAATTTTGCGCTCAGCATGGATTATTACATGGCCATCCTGGATTCAATCGGTGCCGACCGCAATATGAAAGATTTCTTTTTGGGCTTGAATACGACTGCTACGATAAGTGGCAGTAATCACTCGCTGAGTCCGACAATGATGGAGATGGCGGAAGAGCGTATCTCGCTGCCTATCGTGAAAGATGGTATGAGGGAACTGAACCAGAAGTATCTCGACCTTGAGAACAAGAACCAGCAAAGCATCCAGTCTTCTGGGATGAGTCTGGGCGAATCTCTCTTCCATCAATTCACAGAACCCTACAAGGGAAAGATTATTCTTGTGGATTTCTGGGGAACATGGTGCATACCTTGCATGAATGCCTTGGCGAAATCGCAGGAAGAATACAAAAGGCTATCGAAATACGATATTGTTTACATGTATTTTGCAAACAATAGTCCAGAAGCCAAGTGGAAGGATGCCATCGAGCAAAATCAGATAAAAGGCAATCAGGTAGTTCATTTCAATCTGGAGCCAACAGAACAGACGGCTATCGAACAATATTTCCAAGTAAACAGTTTCCCATCATATTTCTTGATTGACAAAGAAGGTCGTTTATTGCCATACAAAGTTGATGCAAGAGACCTCGACGCACTGGAGAATTTGATACAGAGAATAGAGTAATTTGCAGATTACACGCTCATTTCGCTGATACTTTTGTCAACGACCAAGATTGGGCACTACTTTTCTATCTTTAGTAAACCAAGAATGCTTTTTCGTTGAATAGGGAGAAGCTTTCTTGCAGATTTTTGTTTTTGAGAAAAAGGGGATAGTCCTTGTGGGAAGCTAAGAAATCTTCTACCAACTTCTTGGCTTCCTTGCTTTTCTTGATGATTTGTCTCTTGTTTATGCAGAAAAAAGTACCTTTGCACTCAGTTTTTGTACCAAAATTGAAGGAAAAATGAAAAAAAGTTGGCGTTTCCGTAAAAAAACGATGAGGCTGAAGTGTCTTATCTATAGACATGCCTCTTAATCGGAGTGCAAATACGAATGGACTGATATGCTTGAACAGAGAACACTTGAGAGGCTTTTTCGCCAGAACTACAGCGAGATGATACATCTGGCTAGGGTCTTGCTGGGCAATGACGAAGAGGCGGAGGACGTGGTGCAGGATATTTTTCTGCGTGTGGCAGACTGCGACGTTCCACCCAAGAGTGACAGCTATCTGCGAACTGCCGTGCGCAATGCCTGTCAGAACAGAATTCGACAGATGCAGCTGCACGACAAAGTGAAAGGCTTGATGCCGATATCAGATGAAGCCGACCTGCAACCCATTGACAAGCGATTGGAACGGCTCGACGATATTGCAGTTTTCGTGGACGAACAACTGGAAGAGCCACACCGCAGTATCTTCCATCTCCGTTTCGATGAAGACCTAACCATTGGCGAGATTGCACGTCGGCTTGGCTTGAACCCAAACACCGCCTACAAGTATCTCATGCAAAGCATTCAGCGAATCAGACAACAATTCAAACCTTAATAGATGATGGAAACGACCAACGACAACATTCGACAGCTCATGGACATGCTCGACAATCCCGAGGCATATACCGAGCAGGAAATTCGAGATATCATCAACCGTGATGAAGATACTCGCGAGACTTATCGCATGATGGTAGAAGCCAAACGCAGTAGCCGCCATCGACAGAATAATAAGCCTGCCGATGTAGATGCAGCTTGGCAGAGGTTCAATCAAAGGCTCCAGCCTAAGAGACAAAACTTCAGCTGGATGAAGGCGGTAGCGATGTTCGTCGGTGTGCTGATGATTTCGGGCATCGTCTATGCTACCGTTCGCCTCATGAGTAGCTCTTCGAAACAAGAAAACAAGGTCAAGACAGAGGTTGCGCAGGTGGCTGAGAAGCATCATCAGGAGAAGATTCAGGAGCAAACTGACAGCACAGTCAGACAGACCAGAGTGTTCGAGGATGCAGAACTTTCAGCGATGCTCAGTGAAATGGCAAACTATTATCATTGTGAAGTAGTGTATCAGAACGAGGAAGTGAAGCACATTCGTCTTTATTTCACCTGGGATAAGCGGCAGAGTATAGATGAAGTCATCGAAATCTTCAATCGTTTCGAGCGCATCCACATGCAGAAAGAGAATCAGCAATTGATAGTCAGATAACGGCAAAGTCCTTTTATGATGAAAACACTATTATTCACAGCCATGATTTGTGGCTTTGCCTTGTGCGCTGATGCGCAGAAAGTGTCAAGAAACTATCTGGATGTGTCACTTTCGAAAGTGCTTGAGGACTTGAATCAGGCAATCGAAGACAAGACCATCTTCTTCATTTACAACGAACTTGAGGATTTCACCGTGACCTGTCATTTCAGCAATCTGTCGATAGAAGATGCAATCCGTGAAGTCATCGGCTTCTATCCCATGAAGGTGACATACGATAAAGACCACATCTTTGTGGAGTGTACCCAGAAGGAGAGTGCCAAGGTAATAGGCCGCGTGACTGACAACCAAGGAAAGCCTATAGAGTATGCCAATATCTTGTTGTTCAGCGACATCACACCCAAAACTGGTTCTGAAAATCCCACATACATCAATGGCAGTGTGAGCAATGAGAATGGCGACTTCGTCATTCCTTGCCAGGAGCAGCGCGTCAGGGTGAAGGTGAGCTGTATCGGCTATAAGACCACAATGCGCCACGTGAGTGTGGGCGAAATAGGAACCATCACCATGTTGCCAGAGACCTATACCATCGATGGCGTTGAAGTAAAAGGTGAGATGCCACAGTTCAAGCCCATTACAGGTGGCATGGCAGTGGATATCCAGCACTCCATTCTGCACGACATCGGAACTGCCGACGCCTTGCTCTCAATGTTGCCTTCCATCCAAGGTAAAGACGGCAAGTTCACTGTGATGGCAAAAGGTGAGCCGGAAATCTATATCAATAATAAAAAGGTACGCGATGCCAGTGAACTGAAGCAATTGAAATCCTCCGATGTGAAGAGCGTGGAGATTATCACAGCACCTGGTGCCAAATACAACGCTGAGGTGAATGCCGTCATCCGCATCAAAACGCTGAAAACACATGGAGACGGACTGAGTCTGATGGCTACCAGTGAGACGTGGAGGAACAACACATGGAACAACTATGAAGATCTGACGCTGAAATATCGCACTGGCGGACTGGAAACCTTTGCCACCATAGCACTTGACAACGGACACTATAGTACTCAGCAGGACCTTCAGCAAGAACTGCACATCAGGAGAGATTTGTTCAATATCCAGGCGAGTTTGCCTAATCGAAGCGAATGGACTCATTTTCAGTACAAAGCGGGACTGAGTTACGAGTTCAATACAGACCATTCTGTAGGGCTGAGCTTCTCTTCGCAGCATATATTCTATGAGCACTATAAGTCGGAAATGAAGCAAGACTATCAGAAAAACGCAGCATATTACGGTAAAGCATTCTTGAAAACCGAAATCACCACACCCAATAAGCCTGTATGGGAACTGAACACATACTACGTGGGAAAGCTTGGTAAGCTGGACATAGACCTGAATGCCACCTTGCTGAGGCACGATGGAGAGGAACGACTCAACCAGCAAGACTTCAGTCAGGAACTTGGAAATCGTACCATCACCACGTTGAATCAGGAAAAAAGAACAATGGCTGCCGGTAAGTTGGTGCTCACCTATCCCGTTTGGAAAGGTGAGATAAGTGCAGGGTCGGAGGCGACATCCACCAAGAGTCACGGCAACAACCTGAATGAGGAGAATATCATACCAGAGTCGGACACTGAGATGAAGGAGAAGAACATTGCTGGATTTGCCGAATACGACGTGCAGTTGGGACACTGGCATGCGAATGCGGGACTGCGCTACGAACATGTTGCAGCCGACTACACCTCGTTTGGCGTCTGGCAGGCTGAACCCAGTCGCACTTACAACGATTGGTTCCCTAACCTCTCAATAGCGTGGCAGAAGGACAAGTGGGGCATACAGCTGAGCTATTCGAAGCGCATTACCCGTCCACCTTACAATATGCTGACCTCCATGATTGTCTATGACAGCCGTATGCTTTATGAAGGCGGAAATCCACTGTTGCGCCCTTCGATTCGTCAGAGCATCGACCTCGGTCTGACCCATTCATGGCTGAACTTCTCAATGGGTTTCACACGTGAGAACAATTTTTTTACCCACGTTGCCGAAGTGTATGACGAGGAAAACGAGATTGCTATCTTCCGCCCCGTCAATTTCGACCATCAGAACCGTGTCTATGCCACCCTCGTAGTTTCGCCAAAGTTCGGATTCTGGCAGCCTACCGCTACGTTGCACTACTATCAGCAGTTCTTTGATGCTGAAAGGTACGGTGCACCGAAGAAACTGAACAAACCTGAATTCTCGGCAAACCTGCAGAGTTGGTTCCAAATCAATGCCTCTACAAAGGCACTACTGCAAGTCAGCTATACAGGCAGCAACCACTGGGGATTCATGTATCGTGGTAGCAACTTCGAAATGGATGCCCGAGTGATGAAATCGTTTTTCAATGGGAGACTGAGTGCTTCGCTCTATGCCAACGACATCTTCCGCACAAGCCGCTCAAAGGGGACTACCTATTATAAGATAGGTCAAACAACACAGGATGTTTACTTATATACGCAGTCAGTAGGCATCACTTTGAGCTACAACTTTAATGTGACTCGTTCGAAGTATAAGGGCACTGGTGCAGGAAATGAGGAAAAGAACCGCCTATAAATCACTTTCGTTGCAGCGTAAATGTGGATTTACTGAAGCACTTTATGGGATTTTCTGAACCTTCAGCTCGGCGCAAGCCAACCGAATTTGGAGACAGACTGAAGCGTTCCTTTGGATTGGCTTACGCCGAGCTGAAGGTTCAACTAGTTGCCGAGGGCTCGTTATCGAAACGGCGAGCGCTCGGCGTTGCGATAACGAGCCCTCGCTATAATTTCGTTGAGCCCTCGCTATTTCAGTAAAATCAAAGGAAACGCTCAGTGCATTCGAAGGAATACTTCCGCATGATTGAAGGAGTGATTGGCTTTCACCGAGCTGAATGGTTCGTGAAAATTCGAGTAATTCGTGGTTGAGAATAATCCCAACTTGTTTTTAACGATTACTAAGAAAGAAACAATTAACGTTTTATATCGCCGTCCTATTATTCATCCTCATTGAAAAGGGAGAAGCTTTCTTGCAGAATTTTGTTTTTGAGAGAAAGAGGATAGTTTTTGTGGGAAGCTAAGAAATCTTCTACCATTTTCTTGGCTTCCTTGCTTTTGTGGTTACCGAGCAGTGCTGAGCACCATTTGCTAGGGAAGAAAATGTCGGAAGTCTTTTGAATGTCGATGAGAGCTTCGAGGCCTGGCGTGATATAGGCGTTGTTGTGTGGTTCTCGCAGATGGCTGGAGAGGAGGGAAAGAAGTGCTTGTGCGTAAGGTTCCACTTCGCGGTTTTCAGGTTCGAGCAGTGATTCGAAAAGGATTCGCTGCGCTTCCTTGTCGGGGGTACATCCACGCGACACAAATTCGAATTCTTTCTGTCGGTCAGCATTGATGATGCGTCCTCGCTGAGTGGCAATGATGTCCTCCCATTGTTTTGATTTCATGATGGCAAGATGATATGCCATGCGCATGTAATCGCGCTCGTTCAATAGTTCGTTGTTTTGCGTGTACCAAATGTAATAGAGTTCCCCCACCACGTGCTGATTAGAAGCCGAAGTGCCCAAGGAACGAAGCAGTTGCTGACGAACCGCTTGGAGTTCGTGCGTCTGACTGAGTTCCCAAAGTTGGTTCTCATAGGTGTCTCTTTCGTCTTTCTCACTATCGAACACCAAGCGGTTGATGTAGGAACAAAGTGTGGAAGCCATCAGTGGATTGTTCTCGATGGAAAGGGCGGAAAAGTAGGTGCTGAAGAGTTCTTTGCGAGGAACGCGATGAAGCAGATAGTTCTCGTAAAGCGTCATGGCAATGGCGAAGCGATGGAGCGCATCTTCTTGATGGAACAACTGTTCTTCCATCTTGGTAGCGTTGCAAAAGTTGTCCTTTTCATCGAGAAGAAATTGTCCGTAACCGCTACCATCGTAATTCGGAATGAGGAAGTCGGGTTCGATGTCGATAGGTATTTCGGCAACAGATTTCTGCATATTTATCTCGATGACTTCGGCAATACTGTCGTTTTTGCCCAATGCCACCGAGAATTTCTGTTTCCAAATGATGCCACGCTTGTATGGGTCGGATTGAGTGACAATCAGTTTGCCATCCTTGGCAGTACAGATGATGGTAGGCATCCCTTTTTCTTTGACCCAAGCCTTGTCGAATTCCTTCACTTTTGCCTTGGGGTTGGCGGTGTGGAGGATTTTGATGAGTTCGTCCCATGTGGCATTGCCGAAGGAGAATTGTTTCAAGTAGCGTTGCAAGCCGATGCGGAACGCCTCTTCTCCCATTTGTTCTTCGAGTTTCCGCATCATCACGGGAGCCTTGTGGTAGATGATGTTTCCGTAGAGCAGTCCTGCTTGGTTCAGATTCTCCAACTTTTGTTGGATGGGGTGGGTGCCCTTGGTGCGGTCCACGGTGTAAGCAGAGATGTAGTGGTCCTTGAGAAAATTCAATCTATGATGAATGTCGGGAAATTGCTGTTCGGCAATCTTCGATGCCATGAAGTTGGCAAACACTTCCTTGGTCCACACGTCGGAAAACCAACGCATGGTGACGAGGTCGCCAAACCACATGTGAGAGGTTTCGTGAGCGATGAGGTTGAGGCGCACCAACTCTTCATCAGGCGTGGCATTCTTGCCGAGAAAGATTTCCCAGTCGGCAAACTGAATGGCACCTGGATGCTCCATGCCTCCGAACTGATAGCCAGGAATTACCACGAATCCGTAGCGGTCGAAAGGGTAGGGAATGCCCGTGTATTCCTCCATCCAACGCAAAGAAAGGGCGATTTCATCGAAAACAATTGGCATTTGTGCCACCTTCTGCTTGTCGGTTTCTCTGTAGAGTCCACGGATGATTCGCCCATCCTTTTCTGCTGTCTGTTCCTGAAACTTTCCTGCTACGAAGGAGAAAAGATAAGTTGGGATAGGCGTATCCTCCACGCTGCACATGGTCTTCCATCCTTCGGGCACGTCGAGACTGAGATGAAACTTTGCTTTCAGGTCGGGTTGGTCGAAACAAGGAAAGACGCTGCGGGCATGGTCGGGCACGAAGAGCGTGTAGAGGTAATCGTCGTTGCGATTGAGTGCTGCATCTCCGCAACGGAAACTCAGTCGGATTTCGTTCTTCCCCTCTTTGAGCCACTTCTTGTTTATAATAATGTGTTCGTCTTGCACTCGTACTTTACGCGTTTCTCCGTTCACAATGCAGGCTGCATCGAGTTGGGTGGAGTCAGCTTGGAAGTCAATCTGCAAATCATCCGTTCCTTTCCATTGAAACTGAAGAACTTCGTCGCCTTTCACGGCAATGTCCTTTTCGCTCGGAATAATGAAATGAAGCGTGTATTCCACGTTGCTGACGGTCTTGCTTCTGCTTTCAGCCAATTCTTTCGACACGCCATTCTCGAGTTTCACTCTCTGACTGAGGAAGGTGCAACTGCTCAACACGAGGCAAACAAGTAGTGTGAGGATTAGTTTTGTCGCTCTATTCATGGTTTGTGAATTCTATTTAGTTTACTCTGCAAAACTACAAATAATTTGTGAAAGACAACAAAAGAAGAATCCATTTTTTGACAAAGAAAAACGAATCTTGGAAGGGATGATTGATAAAAGAAGTGAAAAAAAATACAAAAACATTATACAATAAAATAAAAAGGTGTTCGTTATTAAGGTTATGGGTTTAAAGCGAACGATTCAGAAATGTGCCCTGTGGGCAGTGCTGATGCTGGCTTCACAAGCCGTGTCGGCACAGAATGAAGTGCAGTTTTCCGACTACACTCGACTGAAGTCGTACTACAACCCAGCCGTGTCGGGAACAGAAGGAAAGTTGAATGTGGTGGCTGCCTATTCCATGCAGTTTGTGGGGTTCGAAGATGCTCCTAAGACCATGTATGTGGGTGCCGACTTGCCTATTTTCTTTCTGGGACCTCGCCATGGTGCCGGTGCGAGTCTGATGAGTGACGATGTGGGTATTTTCAAGCAGATGACCCTGAGTTTGCAATATGCTTACAACGTGAAAATTGGAAAGAAAGGAAGGCTTGCCATCGGTGTGAATGGTGGACTGATTCAAGAAACCATCGACCCCAGCGGTTTGAAATTGAAAGACACGAACGACCCTGTTTTTCAGGGCTCTGAATCGAAAGGCTCGCGTGTGGATCTCTCGGCGGGTGTCTATTTCTACCATCCCAAGTATTGGGCAAGTTTGTCTGCTCGACATCTTACCGCACCACTGATTGAAGTGGGTCAAACGATGCTTTATCAAATAGATAGAATGTATTATTTGATGGGTGGAGGCAATATTCGACTCAAGAATTCGTTATTCTCTTTGCACCCCTCTTTCATGGTGATGACCGATTTGCAGAACTGGCGAGAGGATGTGCAACTGAAAGTTAACTATGAATACGAAGGACGCAGTTTCTATGCCGGAGTAGGATACAGTCCTACGATTTCCACTTCGTTCTTCTTGGGAGGTGTTTTTCATGGAGTTGGCTTGGGATATTCCTATCAGCTCTACACAACCGGGGTTGGGATGTTGAATGGTTCACACGAAATCACTTTGGGCTATCAAACCGACCTAGACCTTTTTAAGAAAGGACGAAATAGGCACAAGAGCGTTAGATTCTTGTAAAAACGTTTATAGTTTAACGTTTACAGTTTAACGAAGACACAGTTCTTCGCGAAAACTCAAAAACTTAAAGACTCAAAAACTCATAAACAAAAATATGAAAAAGTTTTTATCAATCCTTTCCGCTGTAGTGGTACTTCTGCTCGCCTCCTGCATGGGTGGTACGAGCAAGTCGGGCACAGGTGGTGCAGGAGGTGAGGTCACAGGCGTGAGCGGAAGCTCGATGCAGGAACCTTCTCCTTACGGAATGGTACTCGTGAAACGTGGTTCCCTGAAGATGGGAACAGAATCTACAGACTCCCTCTGGGGCAAGGACCTTCCAACTCGAGAAATATCGGTGGATGCGTTCTGGATGGACGAGCATGAAGTGACCAACTCCATGTATCGCCAGTTCGTGTTCTGGGTGCGCGACAGTATTATTCGTGAACGTCTCGCCGACCCTGCATACGGTGGCGATGAGTCGTATAAGATTGAGGAGGACAAGAACGGCGACCCTATCACTCCGCACCTCAACTGGAACAAGTCGATTCCTTGGAAGAACCCTGACGAGGACCAGCAGCGTGCCATCGAAAGCGTCTATACCATCCATCCGTTCACAGGCGAGCGAATGCTTGATGCCAGTCAGATGAACTATCGCTACGAGACTTTCGACTATGCGACGGCTGCATTGCGCAAGTATCGTCTGAATCCTGCTGAGCGTAATCTGAACACCGACGTGCAGGTGGACCCTAATGAGGAGGTGATGATTTCGAAAGATACAGCCTACGTTGACGACGAGGGAATCATCCACCGCGAGACACTCACTCGTCCACTCTCATCGATGTGGGACTTTGTCAACACATATATTGTTAATGTCTATCCCGACACCACTTGCTGGATTAACGACTTCCAGAATGCAGAGAACGAGGTGTATATGCGTCTCTACTTCAGCCATGCCAACTACAATGATTTCCCTGTTGTTGGTGTGAACTGGGAGCAGGCAAATGCTTTCTGCAACTGGCGCACCAACTATCTCATTCGTGGACTCGGAGCCAGTGCGAAGTTCATTCAGCGCTATCGTCTCCCAACCGAGGCTGAATGGGAATATGCAGCCCGTGGCAAGGAAGGCAACGAACTGCCTTGGACGCAGGAAGGTGTGAAGAGCGACAAGGGTTGCTTCTATGCCAACTTCAAGCCCGACCGAGGAAACTACACAGAGGATGGTAGCCTTATCACCTCTAAGGTGGGTATCTTCTCAGCCAATTCCAACGGTCTCTACGATATGGCAGGAAACGTGGCAGAGTGGACATCTACCATCTTCACAGAGGCTGGTGTGCTCTCCATGAGCGATATGAACCCAGAACTCTACTACAACGCGGCCAAGGAAGACCCATACGCATTGAAGAAGAAATCGGTACGTGGTGGTTCTTGGAAAGACCCAGAAAGTTTCATCAAATCTGCTTGGCGCTCCAGTGAATATCAGAACGTAGGACGCTCCTTCATCGGTTTCCGATGCGTTCGCTCTCAAGTAGGAACTGGTGCAAAAGCTGCAAAAGGCGCAAAAAGCAGCGGAGGCAAAACCAGACGACAGAGGCATTGAGAGTGAAGAGTGAAGAGTGAAAAGTGAAGAGTGAGAAGTGAAAAATCACAAGAAGTACAAAGTACAATTTACAAGGTACAGGCATATCCTTTGTTTTTTGTCCTTCTCTTCACGTTCCACGCTTCACGCTTCACGTTCTTCGCTTCACGCTTAACTAACTTCGTTAAACTTTAAACGTTAAACTTTAAACGAAATAATAATCATGGGAAGTAAAAAATGGAACTGGATATTTAGGCTTCAGGCTTGGATGGACTCCAAGACTGGTCAGCAGTTCTTGAACTATGCATATAGTTGGGGTGCATCCATTGTGATTCTCGGTGCCCTCTTCAAACTGACACACATTGCTGGTGCCAACATGATGCTCTTCATCGGTATGGGTACAGAGGTGATTGTGTTCTTCTTGGCTGGTTTTGAGCACCAATATGCCAACGAGGGCGACATCACAGATGCTGAAGACAAGAGACTCGCAGTGGCTGCCAAGGCAATTGATGACAGCGAAGAAGCAGAAGAGAGAGGCAAGGTTGTCGTTGGTGGCGGTGGCCTTGGTGGTGGAACCATCATCATTGGTGGAAACGGTGGTGCTCCTGCTGGCGGTGGCACGGTTGTCATTGGTGGCGGCGGACCTGTCAATGCAGGCGATGTTGTTGCAGGTGGCTCGACTGAAGCTGCTGTTGCAGCAAGCGGTGAAACGCCTGTGGATGCAGCAGCATTGGCTGAAGGTCTTTCTCATATCTCCGTACCTCAGTATAACGGCATGACTCCAGAGATGCAAGAGGCAACCGAGGCATACGTCAACCAGCTCAACGAACTCACCGAAGTTCTCAAGCAGGTGGCTGAGCAGTCGGCACGTCTCACGCGCGATTCCGAGGAAATGGAGAACATGAACCGTACACTTACGGGTATCAACCGCTTCTACGAGATGCAGTTGCGTGACGTAGGTCAGCAGAGTGCTACACTCGACGATGTGAATGCACAGACCAAGCGACTGGCAGAGCAGTTGGTAGAACTCAACGGACTCTACACCCGTATGGTTGAAGCCCTCAAGGCGAACTTGAAGGCATAAACGCTTCCCAATGACGTGCAAGTCAAATGAACAGAGAAAGCTTGCTTCCTTTGTCATGACGCAGCCGTTATTATCCAATCATTAACATCTCAATTCCAATTCAGAAAAATAGATGGCTGGTCACAGAAAGAAAGTCACACCTCGTCAGAAGATGATCAATCTGATGTACGTTGTATTGATGGCAATGCTTGCCCTCAACGTATCGTCGGATGTGCTCAACGGCTTCTCGCTCGTTGACGAGAGTCTGACTCGTTCCACCAACAACGCATCCTCGCAGAACTCTGCCACTTTTGCTCAGATGGAAACTGCCATGAAGCAAAACCCCGAAAAGGTGCGTGAATGGTACGAGAAGGCTAAATATGTGAAGACGAAGTCGGACTCAATCTATCAATTTGCGGAGGACCTCAAGTGGAAAATCGTCCGCAAGGTGGATGGCGATGAAGCCGACATCAACAATATCAACGGAAAGGAAGACCTCGAAGCTGCCACTCAGGTGATGCTGGCTCCTGGTGTAGGAAAAGGTAGGGAACTTTTCAATGCCATCAACAGTTATCGCAACAATGTGGTGAAGATGGTGGGCGACCCTGCCAAGCGCAGAATCATTGCCGACAACCTCTCCACCGAAGTGCCAAAGAGGGGAAAGAACCTAGGTAAGAACTGGCAGGAATATATGTTCGAGAATACACCTGTGGCTGCTGCTGTCACGCTGCTCACCAAGTTGCAGAACGACGTGCGCACGGCTGAAGGCGAAATCATGCACGAGCTCATTTCGAACATCGACGTGAAGGACGTGCGTGTGAACGAAATCAATGCATACGTTATCCCTACGGCACAGACCGTGGTTCGTGGAGGTCGATTCTCTGCACGAATCATCATGGCAGCCGTCGATACCACTTCCCGTCCTGACATCTACATCGGCAACACCTTGCTGAAATCTTCGAATGGACGCTACGAGACGATTTGTAATTCCGTTGGTGATTTCACGCTCCGTGGCTATATGGAAATGCGCAATGGCGATGGCGAAACCATCCGTCGCGAGTTCTCCCAACCTTACACCGTTGTGGAACCAACTGCCACCGTTTCGGCAACGATGATGAATATGCTCTATGCGGGTTATCAGAACCCAATCAGCGTGTCGGTGCCAGGTGTGCCTGTCAATAAGATTAATGCCACCATGTCGGGTGGAAGTCTCACGAAGAAAGGCGACGGAAGCTATGTGGCTGTGCCAACACAGGTGGGCTCCGAAGTGGTGATTACCGTGACGGCAGAGAACGAAGGTCGTCAGCAGGAAATGGGTAAGTTCCCATTCAAGGTGCGCAAGTTGCCAGACCCAAGTCCATTTATGGAAATCAAGGATGCGCAAGGCAATATCAACCGCTACAAGGGAAGTGCTCCACTCTCGAAGGCTTCTCTCCTTGCTACCAAAGGCATTGGTGCTGCTATCGACGATGGTTTGCTCGACATTGCCTTCCGTGTGACAGGTTTTGAAACCACATTCTTCGACAACATGGGTAATGCGGTGCCAGAAGTGTCCAAGTCGGCAGATTTCACCGACCGCCAGCGTGCTCAGTTCCGTAACCTCACTCGTGGCAAGCGATTCTACGTCTCTCGTGTGCATGCCATCGGTCCCGACGGCATCGAGCGTGTCCTTTCCAGTACGATGGAAGTCATCGTGAACTAAGCTCAAGCGTGAAAAGCGAATCAGGGATTTAAAGGATTTAAAAGGAACAACGGAAAAATCGGAACCTTTAGCTCGGCGTAGCCAAAAGAACGGAAAAACAGAAAAAAAAGTTTTTTTCATCCGATAATTCTTAAAAGTTTCCGAACTTCCGAATAATTTCCGTTATTTCCGTTGTTCTCCACGCTTTACCAACTAACTTCGTTAAACTTTAAACGTTAAACTTTAAACGATAAACTCAAAAACTTAAAAACTCAAATATGAAAGCCAATAGCCAGAAATATCAGTCCGTGAACGCACGCAGCCTTTGGGCTGTGGCACTCATGGCAATTTCCTTATTGCTTTTCCCTCTGGGCATCACCGCACAACCTCAGAAGTCGCGTGTCGGTACGAATAATGCTCGCACTGCTCGTCAGCAACAACAGCAACAGCAGCAGGTGAGTCGTGCTAGTTTGATGTATCCAACGGCGGTGGCAGTGCCTGAAGATGTGCCTTGGCGTCGTGACGTGTATCGTGAACTCGACCTCACGAAGGACGAGAATGCTGCCCTCTACTATCCTGTGGAGGCTCGTGGCAACGAGATGAACCTCTTCACGCTCTTGTTCCGTCTGCTCAACACGGGTAAGATTCCTGCTTACGAGTACAAGCTCGATGGTAAGGAGGACTTCACGCAAGCCAACCGCATGCACTTTAAGGACATGCTCGAGCGCTACAAAGTGTTATATGAGGTGGATGGCAACAAAATCATCGTGAACGATGCCGACGTGCCAAGTGCCGAGGTGCTGGGCTACTACGTGAAGGAAAGTACCTACTACGATGAGCAGACCGCCACGTTCCACTCGCGTGTGGTTGCCATCTGTCCTATCATTCATCGTTCTATTGACGATTTCTCCTTCGATATCCGTAAGTTCCCAATGTTCTGGGTGAAGATTGAGGATATTGAGCCTTATTTGAGCCAGCGCATGATTATGATTTCGAACCTCAACAATGCTTCGCGCATGTCGATGGCGGACTTCTTTGCCACGAACAAATATAAGGGAACTATCTACATGACGACCAACATGCAGGGCAAGTCCCTCCAGCAAGAAGTGGCTGCACGTCAGCAGGCAGAAGCTGAGAAGGCTGCGGGAGTAGTGGATTCACTCGCCATGCGTGAAACGCTTGCTTTGCAGCGTGAACAAAACCGCATCGAGAAGCAGTTGGTTGATTTCGAGAAGCATATTTGGGAAACACCTGTGGATAGTGCAGAATTGGCTCGCAAGGATTCCATCGCAGCAGCTGCGGCTGCAGCCAAGGCATCCAAGAAGAGTCGTCGCGTGAGCCGCTCTACTAAGACCGACAATGCTGAAGCCGACTCTGCATCCTCCTCCCGTTCTGCTCGTCGCAGCGAAGCAGACACCAAGAAGGAGAAGAAAGAAAAGAGCAGTAGTAGCAGCGCGTCGCGCGTCTCCGTTCGTCGCCAAAGACACTAAGAAACAATCTAAAAACGTTTGAAATACAATCCACCACCGCGTGGGTACAAACAGAAGGGTGCAGAGCAATCTGCACCCTTCTGTTATGATAACAACCTGAAAGGCTTCGAATGTACTGGCGCTCGCCTTTGATAATACTACATCTTTCCTTCGAATATACTGAGCTTTTCCTTTGATTTTACTGACACACCGAGCCTTCAACGTTGACACGGCGAACCTTCGCCATCGCAACGCCGAAGGCTCGCCAAGTCGATGACGAACCTTCGGCAACTAGTTGAATCCAAAGGAAAGCTTCAGTCAGTCCCCAAATGCGTTTCTTACAATCCGCAAAAGTGCTGCAAACTTTCTTCGTGTCATAGTCTTTTATTTTACAAAATTTTGATACCTTTGCACCAAATTGATATTATTATGATCTTATATGAAAGAAAAGAAATATACACAGACTCAACAAGTCATAGACACTTTACGGCAACAAGGAGGATATGCGACATTGGGCAATTTGTATCATCTGGTTGATACTTCAACTTGGTCTACGAAAACTCCAAACGAGTCCATCCGTCGCATTGTTCAGGAATCACCCGACATCTTCAAAATTCAGCCAGGCTTATGGGCGTTGGAGGAGTGCCGAGATGAGGTGATGAGAAAATTCGAGTTGAAACCCGGTAACAAGAAAAGCGAGGAATTCTTTACTCATGGTTACTATCAGGGTTTGCTCGTAGAGATTGGGAAGTATCGCCGCATGATCACCTATGTACCTGCTCAAGACCAAAACAGGTTCTTCGTCGATAGGAAACTCGGAGAAATATCGGACACAACAGATTTGCCTGACTTCACTTATGAAGAATTGAAAAGGAGAGCTCGTACAGTTGATGTCATTTGGTTCAATGAACGTCACATGCCATCTGATTTTTATGAAGTTGAGCATACAACCGATATCAAGAACTCGCTGTCAAAATTCTATGAACTTCAAGACTTTCATGCTGGTTTCTTTATCGTAGCAGATGCCAGCCGAAAGAAGGAATACGAAGACAAGCTACACGTATCTATGTTTTCGTCAATTGAGAAACGAGTTAAGTTTCTGAATTATAAACAGGTAGTGGACTTGTATGAAGGATTGAAAAAGGTTGAGGGAAACCTTTGGTAATAGACGAAATGATCTTTTTTGATCACAAAAGTTAAACTTTGATCAAATCCCGTTTTTCTCATTTTTTGATCATACATTTGCAGCCAAAATAGTTGCAAATGAAGTATCAAGTAACGATAACAGAAACCCTTTCACGCAAAATTAGCATTGAAGCTCCTACAGCAGAAATTGCCGAGGAGCAGGTGCGCGGTTTGTATCGTGATGAGGAAATCGTACTTGGTAATTCTGATTTTTGCTACTTCAATGTAGATGTTTGCGGCGAGGAAGCAGAGCCTTTCTATCTTTCTACCGAAGGTGATTTCTCTTTGTATTTTGGCGACTGCATGGAACTGCTCCTGCTATTGGGTGACAAAGTTGATATGGTGTTTGCCGACCCGCCATATTTCTTATCCAATGGAGGTATTAGCGTGCAGAGTGGCAAAATAGTGAGCGTAAATAAAGGCGAATGGGATAAGGGAATCCCTGTTGAAGAAATACACGCATTCAATATGAAGTGGATTGGTATGTGCCGCGATGTGCTGACAGACAACGGTACCATTTGGATTAGCGGCACCTACCATAACATCTTCTCTGTGGCCAACGCCCTTGCATCGCTTGGCTTCAAGATTCTTAACGTCATCACATGGGTCAAGACAAACCCACCACCTAATATTTCATGCCGTTACTTCACTTATTCGACAGAGTTTATCATCTGGGCTCGCAAGATGGCAAAGGTTCCTCACTACTACAATTATGAATTGATGAAGGCCATCAATGGCGATAAGCAGATGACAGATGTGTGGCGACTTCCAGCCATAGCACCTTGGGAGAAAACGTGTGGTAAGCATCCTACACAGAAGCCTCTCTCGTTAATGAGCCGCATCATATTGGCATCCACAAAGAAAGGTGATAAGATTCTTGATCCGTTTTGCGGTTCTGGAACTACAGGCATTGCAGCCAATCTATTGGAACGTAATTTCGTGGGTATCGAGCGTGAGCGTGAATACGTTGAAATGAGCAAAAGACGAAGGCAAGAAATAGAGAATCCCATAACAGCTGAAAGCTATCGTACACGAATCAAAGACATCGATTTCGTTGAGCACTATGAGTACATGTTGTAGTACCAATTTAAAAAAACTATAAGAACAATCCCATTCCTGCAAAAAGGTTTATAAAGTTGTTTTTGTAAAAAACAGGACTTGTTTGTGCTGAGTTTGGATGATTGTTTGTAACTTTGTGGCAAATGAGTAAAACAATGGATACTATGATAAGAAGGAGTATTTTGGTGATGGTGGCAATGATTGCGTTTGCCATCGGGTTGAACGGACAGACAAGGGATGGGTTGACAGTGAAAATCAGTTCGGGAATTATTGAGGGATTCGAACAGGAGGGCACGCAGGCTTTCCTCGGAATACCGTATGCTGAGGTGGAACGCTTTATGCCTCCGCTGCCGGTGAAGCCTTGGCAGGGGGTGAGGCGCTGCGACCACTGGGGACCGCAGGTGATGCAGTGGACGAACGGGCGCAAGCTAAGTGAAGAGGAAATGTCGGAGAAGAACTCGTGTGTGCTCAACGTCTGGACGACCGACCGCAAGGCGCACAAGCCTGTGATGCTATGGATTCATGGCGGTGGCTTCGACTCTGGTACTTCGGCATGGAATCCGGGTATGTGTCTGGCGAAGAAGGATGTCGTGGTGGTGAGTCTCAACCACCGACTGAACATCTTGGGTTTCCTCGACCTGTCGGCTTGTTCTGAGAAATACAAGTATTCAGCCAACGTGGGCATGCTGGACATCGTGGCTGCGCTGGAATGGATTCGCGACAATATCGCTCTGTTTGGTGGCGACCCAGGCAATGTGACTGTGTTTGGCGAGTCGGGTGGAGGTGGCAAGGTGGGCACCTTGCTGAGTATGCCTTCGGCGAAGGGTCTTTTCCACAAGGCCATCATCATGAGCGGAACGATCCTGAATGTGAATACCAAGGCGATGAGCGAGAGTTTGGGGAAGGCAGTGCTGAAGGAACTGAAGATTGATGCGGAACATGTGGAGCGCATCAAGGACGTGCCTTACGAGGAGCTCTATGCGGCAGGACAACGGGCGATGGCGGCGAGTATCGGTACTCGCAAGCCTGGCACTCCGATGATGTGGGGCTTTGGACCTACTCCCGACGGGGTGACGCTGCTGCAACAGCCTTTCCAACCTGGTTTTGCTTCGATTTCGGATGATGTCCCTATCTTGATTGGTACTACTTTCAACGAGTTGCAGCGGTTGCAGTATGGGCGCGACATGACGCTGGAGGAGGCGAAGGATGAACTGAAGCGGACGTTCGGTGAGGACACGGAGAAGTATGTGGCTGCCATGAAGGAGGCTTGGCACGACTGCACGCCTCAGGACATGTTGAGCATCGACTGGCTGTTCCGCCCAAAGACGCTGGTGACTGCGGATGCCTTTGCTGAGTCGAGAAAGGCTCCTACCTACATGTATATGTTCACTTGGCGCTCACCGCTGAACAAAGGGTCGGTGCATGGTGCCGAGTTGATGTTCTGCTTCAACACGCTCCACCATTCGAAGCGCGAGCTCCCCGAGCCGACGGATGAGGATTTGAAGCTGGCTGACGTGATGAGTGGTGTTTGGGCACAGTTTGCCCATAATGGAAATCCAAATACGAAGGGCTTGCCTCGTTGGCAACCCTACACGGCGAAGAATGGCGAGATGATGGTGCTGGACTATCGTTGCCATGTGAGGAACAATCCTGACCGTCAGTTGCAGGACATCATCAATCGTCACTGCTTCAAGCAGCTGGATGAGTTTAGAAAGAAAAGATAGAGGAGGGGGAAACAAGGTTTTTTTATTCATTTTTCATGCATTTTGCTTTCGAGAGGGGCTGTAAATCGCTTTTCCGTTGCACAAATGCTCACTTTTGTGCAATTTGTGCGAGAATTTCGAGACAAAATGGAATCATGATGAATTTTTTCCGTATCTTTGCAACTTGAATAGGTATGGGATAGGATAACTTTATTCCGTTTAGCGTTGATTTTTTGACATTTAGGTGGTGACTCAGATATAAACGATAAGCGGTTCGGTGTTGAAATTCAAACAAAATCTTATATAGGATACCTATTATAAATATAGAGAAGAAAGATCAATAATACATTATTTTCTGAATTTTATTTTATGAGTTTGAAAATCGTTGTACTTGCTAAGCAGGTACCAGACACAAGAAATGTGGGCAAGGATGCCATGACAGCCGAAGGTACTGTCAATCGTGCAGCTTTGCCAGCCATCTTCAATCCTGAAGATTTGAATGCACTCGAACAGGCTCTGCGCTTGAAGGAGCAGAACCCTGGTTCCACCGTTGGTGTTTTGACCATGGGCCCTCCACGTGCAGGTGAAATTATCCGTCAGGGACTCTATCGCGGTGCCGACACGGGTTGGTTGTTGACCGACCGCCTCTTTGCTGGTGCTGACACACTTGCAACCAGTTATGCTCTTGCTACAGCCATCAAGAAGATTGGCGATGTTGATATCGTGATTGGTGGTCGTCAGGCAATCGATGGTGATACAGCTCAGGTGGGTCCACAGGTGGCTCAGAAGTTGGGCTTGAACCAGGTAACATACGCTGAGGAAATCTTGAAGATTGAAAATGGTGTTGCCACTATCCGTCGCCACATCGATGGTGGTGTGGAAGTGGTGGAAGCTCCACTGCCAGTGGTTATCACTGTGAATGGAAGCGCAGCACCATGCCGCCCACAGAATGCAAAACTCGTGATGAAGTATAAGCGTGCCACTTGTCCTATGGAACGTCCTGCTGAGGGTACTCCTTACGATTACCTCTATGAGGAGCGTCCTTACCTCACACTGAACCAGTGGAGCGTTGCCGACGTGGATGGCGATGCTAACCAGTGCGGTTTGGCAGGTTCTCCTACGAAGGTGAAGGCTGTGAAGAACATCGTGTTCCAGGCAAAGGAGAGCAAGACGCTCACTGCCAAGGATGCAGATGTTGAGAGTTTGATTAAGGAATTGTTGGACGAAAAAATCATTGGCTAAGATATGAATAACGTATTTGTATATTGCGAAATTGAAGGTACAACCGTTCAGGAGGTTTCTCAGGAATTGTTGACCAAAGGCCGCAAGTTGGCCAATCAGTTGGGAGTGGAACTCCACGCCGTTGTTGTTGGTACTGACATCAAGGGCAAGGTGGAAGATCAGATTCTGCCTTACGGAGTGGACAAGCTCTTCGTGTTCGACGGTAAGGACCTCTTCCCTTACACCAGTGCTCCTCACACCGACATTCTCGTGAACCTCTTCAAAGAGGAACAGCCTCAGATTTGCTTGATGGGTGCTACGGTTATCGGTCGTGACCTTGGTCCACGCGTGTCTTCATCGCTGACCAGTGGTTTGACTGCCGACTGTACTCAGCTCGAAATCGGTGAGTATGACGATGCGAAGAGTGGCAAGCACTTCGACAACCTGCTCTATCAGATTCGTCCTGCTTTCGGTGGTAACATCGTTGCTACGATTGTGAACCCAGAGCATCGTCCACAGATGGCAACTGTTCGTTCGGGTGTGATGCAGAAGTCTATTTACGAAGGCGAATGCCGCAAGGAAGTGGTTTATCCAGAAGTGAGCAAGTATGTTTCTGCTGAGGCATACGTAGTGAAGGTGCTCGACCACCACGTTGAGGCTGCTAAGCACAACCTGAAGGGTGCTCCAATCGTTGTGGCTGGTGGTTACGGTATGGGTTCGAAGGAAGGTTTCGATATGCTGTTCGACCTCGCCAAGGTTCTCCACGGAGAAGTGGGTGGTTCGCGTGCTGCTGTTGATGCTGGTTTCTGCGACCACGACCGTCAGATTGGTCAGACGGGTGTGACGGTTCATCCAAAGGTTTATATCGCTTGTGGTATCTCGGGTCAGATTCAGCACATCGCTGGTATGCAGGATTCGGGTATCATTATCAGTGTGAACAGCGACCCAGATGCTCCAATCAACAAGATTGCTGACTACGTGATTGTTGGCACAGTTGAGGAAGTTGTACCAAAACTCATCAAGTATTATAAGCAGAACAGTAAATAAAAAAACGTTTAACGTTTTGCGTTTAAAGTTTAACGAAGTTGCATTACAGATGGAGGATAGTCTTTTCTCATATAGAAGACTTCGAGTATATCAGTTTGCACGCGAATACAATAAATTTTCGTTAAACGTTAAACTTTAAACTTTAAACGATACAAAAAATAATATGGCAAACTATTATAGTGACCACCCAGAAATCGCGTTTCACTTGGATCATCCGCTGATGAAGCGCATCGTAGATTTGAAGGAAAAAAACTACGAGGATAAGGATAAGTTCGAAGATGCACCTGTTGATTACAACGATGCCATCGAAAACTATAAGCAACTGCTCGAAATCACTGGCGACATTGCTGCCAATATCATTGAACCAAACTCTGAGGATGTTGACCTCGAAGGTCCACACTTGGAGAAGGGTCGTATGATTTACGCAAGCAAGACTTTCGAAAACCTCGATGCTACTCGCAAGGCAGGTCTTCATGGCATTTCTATGCCACGTCGCTACGGCGGTCTCAACATTCCTAACGCTGTGTTCTCCATGCTTTCAGAGGTGATTTCTGCAGCTGATGCTGGTTTCCAGAACATCTGGAGCCTTCAGAGCTGTATCGACACACTCTATGAGTTCGGTTCAGAAGAACAGCGTCAGAAGTATATCCCTCGCGTATGTCAGGGCGAAAGCATGTCGATGGACTTGACAGAGCCTGATGCAGGTTCCGACCTCCAGCGCGTGATGCTCAAGGCAACTTACGACGAGAAGGAAGATTGCTGGCGTTTGAACGGTGTGAAGCGTTTCATCACCAATGGTGACTCCGACATTCACCTCGTTTTGGCTCGTTCCGAAGAAGGTACGAAAGACGGACGTGGACTCTCTATGTTCATCTATGACAAGCGCGATGGTGGCGTGAATGTACGTCACATCGAGCACAAGCTTGGTATTCATGGAAGTCCAACTTGTGAGTTGACTTACAAGAATGCAAAGGCATATCTCTGTGGCGACCGCAAGCTCGGTCTTATCAAGTATGTGATGGCACTGATGAACGGTGCACGTCTTGGTATCGCTGCTCAGTCGGTAGGTGTGGAGCAAGAGGCTTATAATGAAGCACTTGCATACGCAAAGGAACGTGCTCAGTTTGGTCAGAAGATTATCGAATTCCCTGCTGTCTATGACATGCTTGCAACGATGAAGGCAAAACTCGATGCAGGTCGTTCACTGCTCTACATGACTGCTCGTTACGTAGATGTTTACAAGGCACTCGAGGACATTCAGCGCGACCGCAAGCTCACTCCAGAAGAGCGTGCAGAGTTGAAGCGCTACACTCGTTTGGCAGATGCGTTTACTCCATTGGCAAAGGGTATGAACTCTGAGTTCGCTAATCAGAATGCTTACGATGCCATTTCGGTTCATGGCGGTTCTGGTTTCATCATGGAGTACAAGAGCCAGCGTCTCTACCGCGATGCTCGTATCTTCTCTATCTATGAGGGTACGACTCAGTTGCAGACCGTTGCTGCACTCCGTTACATCACCAATGGAACTTACCTCAGCATCATCAAGGAATATGAGGCAGAGAACGAGCCACTTGTGGCTGGCAATGCAGAATATGCTGCTTATCTCACTCGTATCAAGGAGATGGCTGCGAAGTTGGAAGAAGCTATCAACGCTGTGAAGGCTGCTGAAAGCCAGGAATTGCTCGACTTCTGCTCTCGCAAGCTCTACGAAATCACTGCTTATACCATCATGTGCCACCTCATCCTCGCTGATGCTGTGAAGGCACCTGAACTCTTCGGCAAGTCACTCAACGTGTTCGTGAATCATGCTGAGAGCGAAATTGCTCGCCACCTCAACTACGTTCAGAGAATCACTGTTGAGCAGTTGGAGAACTACAAGCAAGAAAATGAAGAATGAGGAATGGCTTCGGCTAAACCGAAGCTTACTGAGAAGGATTAATGAAGAATGAAAGTAACATAAACTAAAATACATTCATCATTCTTCATTCTTAATTCTTAATTTAAAATCGCATCTGTTGAAATGTCAGCAGATGCGATTTTTGTCTATAAATATTTTAATTGCTTGGATTTTCAATGTCATTTTCAAAAAGATTTGTATCTTTGCCGATGATAGATTGATTTCTGCAACCAAAACGACCTAACAATATGACCAATATGATGAAGAAAACACTATTGACAGGCTTCATGGCTTTGTTGCCACTGCTTGGTTTTTCTCAGAGTGAGAATAATGTTTCCAGTCCTACGGAAGGAGTTATCACCTACGACTATCTGGGAGAAAATGGCATTCAGCAAACATCCATCGAGATGCTTGCGAAGTTCATGCAATATGCCAAGAACATCTACACAACTGCGGGCACTAACTCGCAGGGCACGAGTGTGGGCTATTTCAAGGCGAACAGTGCTGGACAGAACAACGAGGACGGTGTGCGCACCAATGCCGATTTGGCAATGTTGAGTGCGTTCGTTTATCAATATGGACAGAAGCACGGAGTGTCGCTACCAAATGGAGTGACATATCAAAATGTGCTCGACATGGCTTTGGGTGCTATCCGTTGGGCATATTCCACCCATCGTTCCACACAGTTGAAAACCTGCACGAACAATGCCTATTGGGGTACGTCGGGAACCAACTACGTTTGGGAAAGTTCACTGTGGACTGAAAGTCTGGGCTTTGCCACTTGGTTCTTGAAGGACAAACTGACCGCAAACGACCTTCTATATATCAAGAAAGTGATTTGTGCAGAAGCCGACTTTGAGTTAACTCGCAATGTGCCAACAGGTTATGCGGGTGACACAAAAGCGGAGGAAAACGGATGGGAAACCAATGTGCTTGCCATTGCTTGTTCGCTCTATCCCGACGAGGCAAATGCAGATGCGTGGTATGCCAAGATGCAGTCGTTTGCTTTCAATTGCTATTCCTTGTTGAGCGATGCCACGAACGAAACCCTCGTGGATGGTAAGCCTGCCAAGGAGTGGTATGTGGGTCAGAACCTCTACGACGACTATACGCTACAGAACCACAACTATTTCCACACCTCTTATCAGAATGTGGTGATTCAGGAGTTGTGTGAGAGCTACTTGGCACTGAAGTGCATGCAGCAGAACAACAAGTATCCTTTGAGTGAAACCTTGTTGTGGAACCAAAAACCGATGTTCGATGCTGTGCTGAAGGACTTGGCACTTGCTGATGGTGAACTTGCTATGCCGACAGGTAACGACTGGAGTATGTTCCTCTACGACCAGTTGCCTGCCTTCGCTGCTATGGCTACCATTTTCCAGGACAACGAGGCACTGATGCTGGAGAACCTCGCTCTGAAATACACGAAGGCAAGACAAAGCACAACGAACGATGGTTCGTGGATGCTGAATAGCGATATTGGTCCACGCCGAATGGGAGTGACTGGCCACCGCGTGATGATGACTTACCTTTTCCATGAGTATTTCTCTGTGGCGGATGCTCAGCCAAGCACTTGGGACGACTTCGTGAAGGCACATTCCACGACGAAATATTTTGAGACTCAGAATCTGGTGCGTTCTCTGACGAAAGACCGTTTCACAGCCTTCTATTGGAATGATGGAAAGCAATTTTATTCAGGCGAAATCGTTCCGAATTCTGTGGATAAGAACAAAATCATGGTGCCTTTCGTTACCCACAACACGGGTAATATCCTCGGCACCTATAGCAAGGCAGACAACAAGGCAATGCTGAAGGGGCAGTATTCACTTTTCCCTGACGCCTATGCCATGAACGGTTCACTGCTTGTAGGCGGAAGTATTCCTCGTAGTTTTGTGCTCTATTCCACACCAGGCAATGCTGTTATCCTGCTCGATGCTTTGAAAGGAAACACTGCTACTTCCGTTTCTTCCGAACAAGTCGGCATGATGGGCATTTCAGTTGACCCATTTACGAAGGAGAAGCGCACATTCTACACCGCTGAGGGAACGGCTCAGACGGATGGCTCTTCCTATTCCACATGGACAACGAATTGGGTGAATATCGACAATCAGGTGGGTATTGTGTCGAAGAAAGACGGTACGAACACGATGGCATTTGGCGACCGTTCCAACAACAATTCCATCTATACCGCCAAGATTTATCCGAGCTATTCTGCTTCGAATAGTAGCGTGGGTATTGACATGAACCACGAGCATTGCATCGTGTATTATAGTAATGTGGATGCAGCTACTACTCAGTCGCTTTGCGAAGGCGTGCAGAATTTGCAAACGCTTCCTTCCTGTCCTGAAGGTTATCACGGTGCTATTGTGCCCGACCCTGATGGCACTCATTATTTGCTCATCACCAATCTCTTCAATGCAAACGAAGACGATTGGACTGTCTCTGCCACTTGTCCATTGGGTGCGCCAGTTTTCACGCAAACCACCACTTACGATGCTTTCGGCAATGCGCAAAGCACTTTCCATTGCGCTCAGAATTTCCACATTGCCAATGTGTTGAAACTGTTCCTCACCAATGCCAATGCATCTATTCAGGCGGTGCAAGCTGATGAGAATCCACAAGCTGCTTACATCTACAATTCGGGTAGTGCATCCCGTTCTGTCACTGTAAAAATCATTGGTGATGATGGTGTGAAAACTCGTACGATTTCCCTTGCCAAAGGAACTTGCTATTTGGTTAGTCTGGAAGGAAATAGTATTACGACAACGACAGCTTCCTTCCCAGGCAATCGTCGCAACGTGGCCTTTGGCTCACAACCTACTGCGAAGAGTTACGATGGTGAACACTTGCCTTTCGCTTCGATTGACAATAGCACTGATACTTATTGGAAATCACTCAATAAGGCTTCGGCGGGAGGTGAGTATCTGAAATATACACTCTACAATTTGTATAGCATCAATCAAGTGACGATTGCTCCAGCCCCAGGACTGGCAGCACCCACCTCTGCTATTGTTCAGTATGCCACACAGGATGGTTCGTTCCTCAATGTGCCGAATGCTTCGTTTTCTACCGATTCCGAAGGACGCATGGTGGTGAATTTCGATGCCGTCGAAGCTCGTTATGTGAAGGTGAAACTTTTGGGCGGTGCTCAACCTATCGCTATTCAGAGAGTTGCCATCTATGGGGAACCAGCGAAGGCTAAAGTCATTGCCGATACCAACACTTATGTGGACGAAACCTCCAACTATCTCAGCAATCCTTCGTTTGAAAATGATAATACCTCCTCGCTTTCCGTTGTGAATAACCCGAACGATGGTTTGCGAGGATGGGAATTGGCTCAGCCTTCGGGATGGAGCGTGAGTGGCACCGATGTGACCAAACTCTTGGTTACGAAAGATTGCTATGCTGATAACAATTTCGGAAAGATAACGACCATACCCAGTGGCACACAAGCCTATTATCTTCGGATGGGGTGGCAAACGGGAACCACTACTTTGAGTCAGACTACGCAAACTCTTCCCGCTGGCACTTATCATCTGCTCTATTCCCATCGTTCGGGATATGCCAATTCGGCTACGTCTTCCTTCGTGGTTTCCGTGGCAGGTGCCACTTCTGATAAGGCGACTTTCACAGGGTCGCCTTCTTTTCCTTCTTTAGCGTGGAGTACCGATTCCGTGGAATTCACTCTTTCCTCCAATCAAAGCGTCACTATTTCCGCCACCATCACCTGGGCATCAGGAGGAAGTTGTGTGATGTTCGATGATTTCCGTCTTCATAGAGTGATTTCTGACCACACTTCTGAATACGATGCACTGCGTCAGCAAATCATTCAGAATGGTGGTGATGCCACTTATTTGCTTTCCGATGCAGAGTGCAATGGAACAGGTGCGTGGAGTAATGTCATTGGTACGATTCGCAATCAGGAGAGTTGGCGAGGGACGGAAATGAATACTTATTTGGAACGCACCTCTTCGGGAACGATGAGCCAGACCATTCCGCAAGTTCCTGCGGGTAAATATAAGGTGGTGGCTGCTGCTCGAACCTACGCTGGTGGAAAGATTCAAGCACGACTCACCAATTCTTCGGGTTCTTCTGCTTCGGGTACTGCACTTACCGGTTTGGGCAATGGCAGTGGAACGCAACTCGAAAACATGCAAATCAATACGAACGGTGTGGAAATGCCTTATAGCACATTGGCTGGTTTCACTACGAATAACCGCGGTCGCAATTGGCGATGGATTTCTGCCGAGATAGAACAAATGGCAGACGGACCGCTCACCATCAGTTTTGTCACTACGGGCAATGGTTGGATGTGCTTCGACGATGTGCATTTGTATCTTGTGGAAGCAAACTCAACAAGTCATGCCCCTGGGAGAGGAGTTGGGAGTGAGGCTTCTTTCTGCCAAAGCATCTCAGCAACTGCCAACCAGTTAGAAGTGTCTGCTACCAAAACGGTGATGGCAGATATTCGAGTAGAGAATCCTAATACTTTGATTTGGAGCGAAACACCAGTCATCACGGCTGCTGATGCCTTGGCAAACAATAGTATTTGCAATGGTGCTGCGAGCAGTTTGATACTTTACGATGGTTATGATTTTGCCAATACCACGGCTTCGTTCACCGTTTCCGATGCTACTTACGTTCGTAGTATGAGCGATTCGTTTGGAACAGCACTTCTTCCTTATCCAGCTCAAAGCAGTTCCTCTGTGCAATTCTATGCTCAACGCAAGTTGGAAGGTGGTGCCGTCGTACTCAATCCCGTGGATGAAGTACCTGCCTCCACTCCTGCCATTTTCCAGAAACTTAATGCGGATGCCCCAAGCATTTCCATCGCAGGAGCAGGTCGTGTCGTACTTACCACCGCTCCTTTGAATTCAGCGTTGACACTCAGTACATGGAAGGCAGAGGGTAGTTATGCAGCCACTGAAGTTACCAACTACGAAGGCGTGTTCTATTTGGCATCCGACCAACTGTGGGAAGCAACGAGTATCGTCAATCTTCCTGCCTTCCGCGCAGTCTATCGTCCTTCTTCTGCAGGTGGAGTGAAAGGTTTCTCCTTTATCATTTCAGATGAACCTGTAGATGGCATCTCAGCATTGGATATCAACCCTACCACGACTCCTTCCGTTTATCATATCACGGGACAAAAGCTCAGTTCCGTTTCTTCTTTATCCGATCTTCCTTCAGGTATCTATATCGTGAATGGCAAGAAATTCATCAAGTAATCAACCGTATAAAACAATAGAATAATGAGTTTTCGTTTTTATTGGCCAAAGCCGTTCTTCATTCTACTCCCCTCGTCTTTTGGAGAGGGGTTGGGGGTGAGGCTTTTATTCTTCATTTTTCATTTTTCATTCTTCATTTTCCCTTTCCTGTCAGTTTCTGCACAGACCGATGTCTCTTCGTCCATCATCAATCCTGAGTTTGATGGATTGGGATTAGGAGGATGGAAGAACAATGGATTCTGGACACAAACGAATGCCGACTTTCCTAAGAAGTCGAAATATGCCTATGCAGAGCGATGGGTTTCTTCCGCTTCACGGATTCCTGATTCCTATCTCTTCCAGACGTTGACAAGTTTACAGAATGGAAAGTATCGCCTCACGGCAGCTGCACAGAATCTGAAACAGAATCAGTCAACTACCAACCAGTCGGGAGCCTATTTGGTGGGCAATGAAAACACGACACCTGTGTATGGTGCCAACGACTATTCCGTGGATTTTTACGTGGTGGATGGTACGGCAAACATCGGTTTTTATACGGAGAATTCAACTGCCAACTGGATTGCCTGTGATAATTTCTGCCTTTCGCGTTTAGCCACAGGTGTCGCATACGAGCGTGAGGGACTGAGTGCCTTGATTACAGTTGCCAACCAACTAACAAATGCTTCCATGGATGCCACCGTGAAAACCACGCTCAACAATGCCATTACCAATGCAAAGAAATACACGTCAAACGGCACATCTTCCCAAGTGAAGTCTGCCTATGCGACGCTGAAATCTGCTATGCAAGATGCCAAGAACAGCATTTTTGCCACAAAAACCGCATCGGGCACAGGCGCTGCACCAACGGTAGTGACCGATTCTCGTTATGCTGTAGGAAACTGTATTGCTTTTGGTCGTAGCACCGTCTCTTCTTCCGCTACGATTCTGGAACAAGGCTTCTGCTACAGTTCCACGAATCCAGAACCTACTGTTGCCGACAACCGTTCTTCTCGCTATTTGGACCATGCGGGCAACATCTACGTGATGGACGATCTCACCCCTGCCACTGCTTACTACATCCGTGCATACGCCGTGACGAAGGACTATAAGGTGGGTTATGGCGATGTGATACGTATCTACACATTACCGAAAGGCGTGCTCAACTACGTTTTTAATATGTCGTTCGATGCTGCCATCGATGCCCGCATCAAGGGCTCTTTCGAAGCACTGAAAGGCTATTGGCAGCAATGCACCAGCATCACGGGTTTCACGCCAACTGCCAATTACAATTCGGGTGTTCAAACAGCTGATTGCTCCTATGGTGGATGGGTTCGCTTTGGACCTACTGTAAGCTATCAAGCCACAGGCACTGCTATGCATGAGGTTTTGCACGGTATTGGTGTGGGAACACATGCCTCATACACCTCACACAGGTCGAACAGTAATCATGGCACATGGTATGGAAAGCGTGCCACTCAATTGGTGCAGTTTTGGGACAACAACACTACGGAATATGTGACGGGTGATGGCTCACACCTTTGGGCAACGAATGGTACCAACACGACGAGCTTCACCATCAATGGTGCAGACGAGGATAAACACACTGATTTGCAGTATTACGGCAGCAGCCTTTTCTCGCAAGCACTATGTGAGGATGGAATGGTACATGCCAATGCTGGTTTCCTCCCAGGTTATTGCTTCCAGCACGAGGATGACACGAAGTATTACATCCGCAACACTCATGCCGACTATGGACTGACCACCTCGGCTTACTTAGTGGCTTCGGGTACATCCCTCCAATGGAAAAACTATGACAGTCATGCCGATGCCATCAATGACGACAAAGCTGCTTGGTACATCAGTTTCGACCCTGCCACGCAATACTATTATTTCAAGAATGTTGGCACAGGCAAATACATCTATTTCTCTGGGAATAGTTTCAATGCATCAGGCTCTGCCAAGAACAGTTACACGCAGATTCATCTTCACTTGGGCTATTGGGATGCCACAGTGGGAGAGGGTAGTACTGCCATTAGCAATTCTTCTTACTATTTCATGCACCCAGCATCCAATGCTACGCCTCCTTGTATGACAGCCACCGCTGGTCATGCCCTTTCCACTTCTGCTTACAGTCCTGCTGAGAACAATACGGCTGCGCGATGGATGATTCTCACATCGGATGATATCGAATTACTGCAAACAGCTGAAATGGGTGAGTATGAGCGTGCTTTGACGCTGTGCCGTTCAGCCAAGTCGCAATATGAGCGCACAGTGAGTGGTGCTGCCACTTCTGCCCTTGCGCAATTCACTTGGACCAATGCCGAGTTGGCTACCAAGACCAGTGCTGAAGTCTCTGCCGCTGTGAAGGTGCTCAATCATGGAGCTGCCATCGCAGCAGCGCAACAAGTTGCCACGTCGATGATTCAGAATGCCGACTTCACGCAGGGCTACACAGGACCAGCGACGGGGCATCGTGTGCAAATCCCTACTGCTTGGACTTTCACCTATCAGTTCTCAGGATGGAACGACACCTTTGTGGATGCCAACGAAAAACTCTTCAATGCCTGGGCCAGAAGCATTGCACAAGCCGACTTGTCGCAAACGCTCAGCGGTCTGCCAAATGGACTCTACCGACTCACTGCCGACGTGAAGACAGACGTCAACGATGGCACTTCGCAGTTGGCGCTCTTTGCCAACCCGCTCGACGGTTATGCCTCTCGTTCGCCCGAAGTGGCAGGCGATAAGAATGAGTTTTCTACCTATTCTCTTGTTTTCAAACTCGAAAACAACCAAGTCGATTTGGGTGTGCGTTCTTCCTTCGCCTATTATCAGGTGAAGAACCTTCGACTGGAGTTTGTGACTTCCGACTTGGGTGAATGGGGAGCCTCGATGATTCAGAACGACTACTATTCGCTTCGCACGCAGAAGGAAGTGTTGTTCACCGATGCCCGTTACGATGGAGCGCAAGGAGCGGTGCTTTATCCTCTATGCACGAACCAAATCATTCGTGTCAATACGGAGGGAGCTATTAGCCAACCTACCACAAATGTGGTGGAAAACGGTGTGTGCCAGTCGTTGGTGATTACTGATGGCGAGTCTATCAGCATTGAGGCTGGCGATTTCGAAGCCCTCAGTGCATCCTATGAGCGCAACACATCATATACCTTTGGCATGTTGCTCCTGCCGTGTGCAGTGCAGTCTGACGACCATGTGCAGTTCTATCAGCAAGTAGGGCTCGACGATGGCTATATGGCATTCCGTGCCGTCGATAACGTACCAGCCAACACGCCTGTGCTTTTCAAGAAACGGGATGCCGCAGCCTCTTCGGTTCTCATTTCGGGAAGTGGTGCAGTTGTCAACACCACCACTTCGCAAGGGCAGACACTCACTGCTCCTTTGTGGATTACCGAAGGATGCTATGCAGCTTCTCAGCTCACCGACTACGAAGGCATCTTCTATCTCTCTGCCGACAAGTTCTGGGAAGCAACGGGCACCGTGTCTGTTCCAGCCTATCGAGCCGTGTATCGCACGAAGGATGCTAACGTGAAGATACGAGGACTTAAGTTTATCGACGACACCGATGCCATCTCTTCCATCTCTTTCCATCAGGGAGAGATGGAGAAGTCCACCATTTACACGCTCTCAGGTCAACAAGTGGGGACCCTCTCCTCCCCTCAGGGAGGTCGGGAGGGGGCTTCCTCTGGCATCTACCTCATACAGGGTAAGAAGTGGATGGTTAAATGAAGAATAAAGAATTAAGAATGAAGAACCTTTAACTCGGCGAAGCCAAACTTTAGCTCGACGATAGTCAATGGGGAACGGTTTACATTCAAGTGAACCGTTCCCCATTCTTTTTTCATTACATGGAAGCCTCCATTCATCGATAAATTAGTTACTTTTCATTAAATCTCCTTCTTTTTTGCGATATATTCCCATGTTACACAATGCAGTGCACCGCCTTCTTTTATCAAAGGTTTTGCATAAATGGGGATAATCTTCAAATCTGGGAAAAGTTTTTCAAAAATATTCAAAGCTGCAATATCGCTCTCGCTATCTATATTTTCAGAAAGACATGGAAGTAATATACCATTGCTCACTCTTAAAAAATTCAGATAGCACCATGAATCCTTATCTTCTTTACAGTCTAAATCGAGTTGAACAACATCGAATTTAGCTTCAAGGATTTTTAAGAGTCTGTTATGAAATGCTTTGGCTTTGTTTTTCCAACATCCATTCAAAAGTATTCGATTATCATCCAGAGGTGCAACCATTCCATCTGAGTGTCCGCAGAAGTCTTTCATGTCCCAGGGTAAAAGTATTATTTCTTCAGCACACAAGGAATCTTTTAGATGCTGCAAAAGTTCAAGAGCCGTCCATTGGGGATTTTCGCTGAAAATCTTATCCGTCATAATAACCTTATTGCCACATCTCACATAGTTTCCTCCATCAAATATGATATTCATATTAGTTGGAGTAAATAGATGCAGACCCTTACAAACTTCATCCTGATTGGTTATAGTCTTCTGGTACGTCTTGTATTCAACTAAATAATCTGGATTATATCTGAATTTAGAGTAAGTGCCATCACTGAAAATCATTACAGGCATATAATCCCGACACCAATAATTTTGAGTATTAGATAACTCTCGGTGTTCTACGTTCAACTTGGATAGAGCGGCAGAAATAGATTCTGCTACACTTGCTGTTTTTGGTGTTGTACGTAGCCGTTCTGAGGTATAAATGATAATATCTTCCATAAATATAAATGTTTGCTAAATTCCTCCGATTTATCTGTTTGTTTATTTTTTTGCAAATTTATGAAAAAACTACACAGAAAGCAAATCTTTACGCCAGTTTGTGAAAAGTTGAAATGGTGAAATAGGGAAATCAGCATTGGTGTTAGCTTTTCCATCCGGATGGCATCCCCTCCCCTTTGGGGGAGTTGGAGGGGGCGGCTTTATGGGATTTTCAGAACCTCATGTGTGGATTGTCTGAACCGATTCTTTGGATTGACTGAACCGCTCCTTTGAATTGGCTAACGCCGAGCTGAAGGTTCAACTAGTAGCCGAGGGCTCGTTATCGACTTGGCGAGCCTTCGGTGTGGCGATGGCGAAGGCTCGCCGTGTCAACGTTGAGGGCTCGGTTTTTCAGTAGAATCAAAGGAAAGAGGCAGTGGAATCAAAGAAACCATTCAGAATAATCGAAGGAATCATTCAGTACATTCGAAGAAATGATTGGCTGTCACCGAGCTAATGATTCAGTATAATCAAAGGAATCATTGGCTTTAGCTAAGGCGTTGGCTTTTTGCTTTTACCAATTCTACTTCTTGAACACTTTCTTCACAGTTCCATTGCTGAGGCGGATGATGTTGATGCCTTTCGATGCTGCGGATTGCTGGATGCCCATGACGTTGTAAATCACTTGGGTGGTGCTTCTCGCATCATTTTCAGTGGCGAGGATGGCATCCGACTGCTTGGATGCTTGGCGGAGAGGAAGCAGATACCAGTTGCGATGCCCGTTGGTTACTACGTTGCCATATTCCCACAGTCCCACTTGTGTGCCTGCTGCATATTGGCTATTGCTGAGGTCGAGACTCTTCTTGTTGCTGCTGCTGGTGATTTTGCAGAACACACCATCCACAGACTCTATGTTGAACAGTTGGTAGTTGGCTCCCGTGTAGTTGTTCGTAGTGAGCAAGGCATACGAACTGCTTGCTGCCAACACGTCGCCATTGGCGTTTCGGAGTGCGTAGCGCCCGTTGGTGCCAGCGACGAAATACCATTGTTGCGATGCATCGACGATGAGGGAATCGTGGGCGGACCCCTCCGACTCCCCTGAGAGGGGAGAGACGAGGGACTCTGCCCATTGGATGCTTTCCAAGGTGACTTTCTTGCTCTTTGCCTGGAGTGCCACCTCCGTGCTGTATTGCGGAAGAATGAGATAAGGCGTGTCGGTGCGCACCAGCATTTCCTCCTCGCTTGGCTCTTCCATGGAAATAGGGATGAGTAGAGTGGTGATGGATTGTGCAGGCAGTTCCACTTCCAGTTGCTCTCCATTGGTCTTGAAGCCCGTGGTGGTGCGTTGGTGGTTCTTTGCCTCGGTCGTTTGGTAACAAGTGATGCTGCCTCGTGTTTTGCAATCGGTCAGCTGGATGTAGTGGGTGGATTGCGTAGCACTGGCATTGAGTAGCACGAGCACGAGCGTGTCGCCCGCTTCGTTCACGGCAGCCAAGCTATGTGGCGAAAGGCTGCTCACGAAGGAATAGCCTTGCTTGATGTGGCTTGTGACTTGTTGGCGCACGTAGTAGTTCTTCACGCGAGAATAGGTCTGCGCTTCGAAACTCCCTCGCACCGTGCACCACTGGTCGTTGGCTTCCTCCACGTATTGCCAATCCACCCATGCCGATGGCAGCATCATGCGGATGTCGCTGAACATTCGCTGGGTGAGTGCCAAGTTGCCTCCAATGCCGTTTCCTCCGCTTCCCGTCTCGCTCATCCAGAGCTTTTTGCCTTCGGAGCGTGCCAACGAACCGATGCGACTGCGGCTGACATCGTCGGCTGAGTAGGTGTGCGTGTTCCATTGCCCGACGAGGTCGAGCACTTTTCCGTCGCGCTGGTATTCCTCGAAGATGCTTACGGAGATGGGCACGCTGGTTTCGTCGGAGGAGGAAATCACTGTGTTGAGTCCGGAAGCTTTCAAGATAGGTGACAGCACCTTGATGAAGGCAATTTGCGAGCGACCGTCGAAATGGCATCCCTCCTGCGGACCGTTGGCATACCAGAAGGAAGTGGCGGACTCGTTGAATGGTTCAAGAGTGGCGAATTCTATGCCGTAGGTGTCTTTGTAGTGCTTGCACACATCCACCAAGTAGTGGGCGAATTCTTCGTAGTATTCAGGTTTCAGGTTGTCCTTTCCTCCATCCACATTGCCCGAGCAGCATCCGCTGTAGGTCATGTAGTAAGGGCAACTGTTGCTGAAAGCTTCGAAGATTGCATCGGGACGCTTCTCGTGGATTTTCAGCATGATTTTGCGCTGTCCCTCGTCGCGGGTCCAGTCGTAATCGGCATCGGAAGAGGTCTTGAATCCCTCCATTTCTGCACGCAGTCCCTTGCCCCTGCCCATGTGGTGCGGGTCGCAGTTGCGGTTCTCGGGGTCGTCGCCTCCACCGATGTTGTAGCGGAAGATATTGTAGTTCAGTCCTGTAGGGCTTGTCAGCCAATCCACTATCTGGTCTATCTTTGCATCGTCCCAGGCTCCACACATGCGTGCCCACCAACAAAGCGACACACCCCATCCCTCGTTCTTCTGGCGGCGGTCGGAAGGAACCACCAAGTAGGATTCCGACAAGGTAGGTTGCTTTCCGTCTTTCTCGTCGCTGAAATACCAATAGTGCTTGGCATCGTTGCCGTCCTTGTCGCTGTAGATATTCGAACCGCTGTCGTTGGCATCTGTACCCAAATATCTGCCATTCGATTTGTTGCGCAAGCGGAACATCTCCGTTTCGTTTCCGTCGATGGCATAGAGTGCCTTGTCGGTGGAACTGTCATCTTCGAAGTAGGTGTTCCAACTGCCATTGAGTGTCATGTAGGTTTCTGTGCCGTCGGCTTGTTTGTGAACAATCAGATAATAGCCATCGCCCACAGGTCGCAAGCTGAGTTTCACAGTTTCGGCACTCGACGGACTGAAAATCACGGCGCGTCCGTCGCTTCTTCTTCCCGCCACCATTCCACTCGAATGTTTCAGATAAACACTTCTATCGGCTGCCCATGCCATGCTCTGAACGGCGAGCAAAAGGACAGACATAAATGTCATTTTTAATGCTTGATTCATAGTAACTATTATGTTTGAGAAATACGATGTTGCAAAGATAATGTAAAAATATCAGGGATTTAAAGGATTTATAAGGATTTTTTAGATTAAAAATTAAAAACTCCTCACTGCTCATTGGCTACACCGAGCTCTAAGGTTCCTCACAAAAATAACTCCTATACTCCAAAACTCCGTAGAGATTGAGTGATAAGTGAAGAGTGATGAATACCGTTTTTTCTGTTATTTTTGTATTACAAATACATAATAGAATAGAGATGAGAAATGCTCTTTGTAAGCAGGAAAACAAAAAAAAACATGTGTTATTATAGGTTTTGTCTTTCTTTTTATTACTTTTGCAAACATTTTTCATTTGGTTTTGTGACAAACATGAAGAAATTGTATCTGAATCCTTCTCTGAAGGAAGAGGAAATGAAACAGCGTTATCGGATTTGCAGCGCGAGTCAAACGTTGGGTATCACCATCTCTGGCTATAGCAATAAGGAGGGTGGAGGATTCACTCCTGCTGCTGATGAGCCTCAGCAAAATCAGTTGTTCAACTACGACTGGCCTGCTCGTCCTCTGGGAAGTTCGGGTGGCGGATTTATGGAAAGTCGAAACGACTTGATCGGTGATGAATGAAGAGTGAAGAGTGAATCAGGGATTTAAAGGATTTAAAAGGATTCTTGAAAATTGAAACCAGCACAAAGTGCTTTGAAAAAGTTAAGAGTGAAAAATAATAAAGGGCATTGCGAAGGAAATGAAAGGAAAAGAGAAGATAGGGATTTGGATGATCTGCCTGATATGGGTTTTGGTAGCGGGCTGCTCCCATTCGGAGGATGATGCTGTCGTGCCTGTTAACAAGGACGTGAAGACGCGCTTGCTTACCTTCACGCAGGTGGAGAATAGGGGCTCGAGAGCAGTGCTCAATGAGAATAATCATGGTTTGTCAGCTTTATGGAATAGTGGCGACCAGCTGGGATGTTGTAATCTGTCCACACTGGAGTATGACATCTTTGCTTCTGAAAGGATTTCAACTGGCACGCTGACGACTCGGGATAATAACGTTACTTCCATCTTTCAAGGGGAAATGACTTGCGAACAGAACGATCAGTTAGCGGTCATTTATCCCGTTAAGAATTTTGGTTTTGGATCGGAGCATGAGCCTGAGATTAGGTATTTCGCCAACTATACCATCACGCTTAGCGGACAAGACGGTACGTTGGAGACGTTGGCAAACAGTTATCACTATATGTATGGTGTAGCAACGGTCAATAGCGTGACGACCTCTACGGCTGAAGCTTCGGGAAAGATGCAGAGTCTGCTCGCAGTGTGCAAGTTTTCGTTTACGGACGAGAATAATAACGGGATTCGTATAAAAATAAAAAATCTCGCAATCAGTTATGTTTACGATGGTAGTGAGGGTAATCGACAAATCTATCCTCAAAGTGCGATTGTGAAGTTCTATGAAGAGGGAACATATAGCATCAATCCTGTCGTTCCCAATGACGATGATGGAGTTCCTCTGATAATAAATCTTAAACAGGCAGCGGAAGCAGTTTATGTGGCATTGCTTCCTGTTACTACCCGAACATTCCGTTTTGAAGTAACTGATGACAATGGCGGTACTTACACTGGCAAAGCTATGGCAACTCTTCAAGCAGGGGAATACGTGGTGGCTTCGATTCCAGTAAAAAATTAAGAGTTAGAAGTGAAAAGTTAGAAGTGAATAGAGGCTTCGGCAAAACCGAAGCTTACTGAAAAAGCATTCTGCTTTAATAATCGTTCTCGAAAAAAACCATTTATCAATATGAAATCAAAAACAATCTTCTGGTGGCAGTTCGTCATGATGATGGTGCTGCTGATGTGTGGAACATCCCCTTCGTGGGCATACAATTCCAGCTGGAACTATTCGAGGAATGGCGGTTCGGGCGATGGTTCGTATGTCTTTCGCTACGACTCGAAGGGTGTGGATGGTGACTTCATGGGGCTCAGTGTGAATCAGGCTTTTGATGCGAATACGGGCAACATCTACTATTTGAGTTGGAAAATCAAGGTGAATCATGGAAGTATAGATGACAAAGACCATTCGAAGCTCTATGTCACCCTTGAATATGCGAATGGTAACAGATACAATATTGCCACGGCTGAATTCGATGGCAAGGACCCGCCCAGCATTTCGGAAAAGAAAGGCAAAATCCGGATTTCCAGCATCAATGGCGATGGATGGACGACGATTCAATATCAGCCTACTCCCAACGACTTGAACAAGGGTCTGAGAAAGATTTACTTCCAGGTGGCTACCTGGTGGAGCAAGTTCTTAGGCCTGAATAGTGAATCTCACAATTTCCAGTATGAGAAACCCATCAACATCTCTGCTTATCAGGACATCATGCCTACGGGTCTCAATGCGGAGTATGATGGAGAGGGCAACATTCTTTTCAAGGTGAGTGGAGCGCGTGACTTTTCTTCGAACGACATCATCAAGTCGCAATATCTGTCGGTCAACGAGGGTTGCTACTACCATGACGGCTTGCATGAGAGTCCAAAATCCTTTGTGCTTGATTCAAACTCCAAGACGGGAGGCAGCGGTAGCAATGTCAGTTATGTTATCAGCACGCCTGTGAGGTCTTATACGGTTCCTACCCGATACTTTGACATTTACCACAACATTGCGCTGGAGAGAAACATGAGCGTTTCGGGCCTCGTATTGGAGCAGCAAACATACAAGCATGCGACTTCGAGGGTGAACTATAGCAACGGCATTCTCGTCAAACCTTACACCCGTCCGATGGACGTGGTGGTGGAGTTCGACAAATGGACCAAGAAGAACGTGGTGACATGGAAGCGCAAGGAGAAGGCACAGGACCGATACCAGGACGTTGACTGCCTGACGGACGGCACTTGGTACGTGCTGCGTTATGAAAAGGGACAGTCTGCCACGGACTATACCGTTGTGGATGATATTCCTGGCAAGAACACCAACCTGAAGGTGGCGGACACCGACATCGAGTACGACAAGGAGTACGTCTATCGAGTGGTATTCCTGCCAGACATTCTTGAACAGAAGTATTCCAAGGACCTCATCCATCTGCCTGGGCAGTCGGAGAAGCACAACAACTACGACCTCTTCGAGGAGGCAATGGCAAATACGACATTCGACTTGCCTATCAAATTGGCGCAGGACTTGACCAGCGACAAGAAGATTCGTATTGTTTGGGACTACTCTGTGCAAGGTTCTGGCTTCAGCTGGAATGTGGAAAAGCGCAAGAGCGGAGAAACAACTTGGATGAGGGTCGATAACCTGCCTATCGACAGCAAGCAGTCGCAGGCTGCCTTCGTGGATGATGAGAATGCTTCGGTGTGCAATTTCAACGATTATCGCATTACTACCACTGTCAACGACAAGGAGTTCACTTCGAACACCCTCTCTGCCAACTTGCCTGCTGGCAGCTACATCAGCAGCGTGGTGGCATCCACCGGCACGGAGAGCAACCACGTGGTGGTGAAATGGACGGTGGAACGTCCTGACAAGATGCACGACATCCATTACCGCGTGAAGCGTCGCATCATTGGTTCCGACGAATGGATTCTGCTCAACGACAACGATGACATTCACGGCACGGCATCGGAATATAGTTTCACGGACAACCGCGTGATGGCGGGCTCCTATTATGAATACACGGTGGAGGCTTACGGAGCGGCGTGCGACGAGCAGTTGGTGAAGATTTCCGAGGTGGTGGCTCCTGGCTTCTCGCAAGCCCGCGGTACCATCACGGGACATATCGCGTACGGCACAGGTACTGCCGTTCCTAATACGCGGGTCAACTTGGTGATGTCGTCGGGCGATGACGTGGGCGACCATACGCAGTTCCTTTCACGCTACATCGATGGTGAAGGCAAGGGATTGCAGTGGATGGCTGACTCTGCCAACTATGTCAACGTGCTGAACGGCAAGAAGGCTCTCAGCTTGCAGATGTGGGTTCGACCAACTATGGTGAACGGCACTCCTTCGCAGAGTCTGGTTCGACTGGCTGGTGCGTTGGAACTCGGACTGAAGAGTGCCGACGGGAAAGGATATTATCTTTATGGCATAGACAAGAGCAATGGTGGAACAAGCGTTACCGATTTCCCTGAGCTGGTGTTTAGTACGACTGACTTCACGCATGTTGCAGCTGTGTATGGCGATGGAGGCAAGTGGACTTTCTTCGTGGGTACGGACACGCTTCGCACCGCCACCATGACCGTCGCCTCCACTGACTGGAACAGTGTGAGAAGCAGTAGTGCCACTGCCGAGCCAAGCTTGGCTTTCGGTGGCAGCAACGGCAGTAACGAGCCTTTCACAGGCTATGTGGACGATATTCGCCTATGGAATCGTGCGCTCAGCGAGAAGGAGCTGCAGAGCAACTACACGCGCATCCTCGGCGGCAGGGAGGCTGGGCTCTTCCTCTATTGGCCGCTCGATGAAGGTATCAACGTGACCGACTATGCTTTCGACGTGGCTTGTCTCAATGGTATCTATCAGCAGAACCATCCTGTGGTGGGTGTGAATGCACGACCATCCACTTCGGTGCCGTCGAAACTGAAACTCTATGGCATGACCGACTCGGAGGGCGACTATATCATCCGTGGCATTCCGTTCCAGGAGGGTGGCACGAACTACAAGGTTGTACCTGAACTGGGCATTCATGAGTTCTCGCCAAACATGCGATCGATGTTCGTCAGCCCTACGAGCTTGACAGCCAACAACATCGACTTCGAGGACGTGTCGTCGTTCCCAATGGAAGGCTACGTCTATTATGCTGGCACCAGCATTCCAGCCGAGGGCATCATGTTCCATGTGGATGGTAATATCATATCGGGCAATGGCGAAATCATTAAGACCGATGCCAATGGTCATTACCTCATTTCAGTGCCTATAGGCAAACACTATGTGGAGGCGAAGCTGGACGGACACACGATGGTGAGTGGCGGACGCTTCCCAACGGAAGGCACTTTCGACTTCAACGATGCTGTGACTTACGACTTTGCCGACTCCACGCTGGTGAATTTTGTGGGCCGCGTGGGAGGTGGTACGCGTTGCGACACGCTGGCTGTGGGTTTTGGTGCTACGAAGAACAATATCGGTATCGCCACCCTGAAGTTGGGACTGAACAACGAGTCGCTTTCCTTCAATTGCTTAGACGACCACATCACTTCGGCCAGCACGAAGCGATTCTTCGAAAGCGACACCACCAGCATCCAAAGCCAGACGTGGACGGGAATTGGTGGTGATTCCCATGTCATCAACATTCGTACCGACTCGCTCACAGGTGAATTCTCAGCGATGCTGCCTCCACTGAAGTATGTGGTGCAGAGTGTCCGAGTGGATAAGAACCAGAACATCGAGTTCAATTCGCTGAGCGAAATCGACCTCACCAATCCTAATACGGAGATGAGCGACTCCCTTCGCCAACGAACCACCAACAACGATAGCATTTGGGTGAAATACAAGTATAACACCAAGAAGGTGTTTACTTACTATTCCGACCCGAAGGTGAAGGTGGTGGAAATCGTCAACGAAGGTGGTGCATTTGGCGAAGAGACGGTTACACTGACCGACAGCGTGGGCAACAATATGACAACTCCTGAGTTGTGGAGCGTGGAAAGTGACGGCAAGGTGAACTATCTCATGGAGCATCCTGTCTATAAAATGGGTGCATCCTACGAATACGACATCTTCGGCTACGAGGAATACGTGAACTACGACAGTGGCACGCCAGTGAGTGAAATCATTCCGCTCAACGGACAGGAAATCACCATTGGCAACGAAATGAGCGACAAGCAATCGATTGTCTATAAGGTGATTGACCCGAACTCCGAGTACAAAGCAGGACAAATTTACGAGATGGAGAGTGAAAATGTGCAATTGGGAGGCGATGGCCACATCAAATATCGCTGGGGAGCAGGAGCACCCAATATCGTCGCGCCGTACACTCGTCATTTCCGTATCAGCATGAACCACCACGGCCGTCACTACATACCTATGGAAATGGATGCCATCGTGCTGGGCCAGCTCACCTACGGCAACAATTTTGTGACGAGAGGCCCTAATATCATCAACTACGTGTTGCGTGACCCATACGGTGCCAAATCCACCACCACACTCAAGAAAGGTAAAACCGTCACTACCACCAAGTTCGACACCTACGAAAGATATGGAGACGAGAAACTTGTCTTCAACTTCATCGGAGGATCCGAACTTACAACGGCACAAGGCGTATGTGTCATGCTGATTACGGGTGCTAAGGTAACAACGCAAGTCGATGTAGGCATGCATGCCTCATGGGAATACACCCACAACAACGACAAAATCGATGTGGTGACCACGATGGAGAACGTGTCCACTGGTTCGTCCTATCCTTACGTGGGCAGTGCAGGTGACGTTTTCGTTGGCTTGTCCACCAATTTCCTGATGGGCCCATGTCGTAACCTCTTCATCGACAAAGATCAAGAGACAGGCAAATATGTTGTTAAGCTCGAAGATTCCTTTAGTGTGAGTGACTCCATTGCCACTGCCTTCAAATACTCTCAGTATGAAATCGAAACCGTGATGATTCCTAAATGGAAGGACATGCGTCGTAATTACCTCATACAAGTGAGAACCGAGAACGACGCCAAGAACTATGTCAACAATGGCGACAATTGTCTCTATGTCACTTGGATGGATCCCGATTCCATTGATTTCAGTAAGACGGGTGATAACAAGGACTACAAAATCATTCCTCCGAAGATTGCAGACGACAACCCCGACTTCTTTGAAATCGATAGTGTGCTTTGGTGCACCGAGCAGATTGACGCATGGATAGAGGTGCTGAGTGATAACGAGGAGAACAAGGTGCTTGCCATGAGGAATCAGACACCTGAGAACTTCTCGATTGATGGAGGTAGCAGCTATACTTATACAACAAAGAATAGCCACACCGATGTGGACGAAAAGAAAACAGTCTTTAAGATTGGAGGCATCGTGGGAGGAAAGAAAGGATTCGCTCTGAATAGTGCTAAATCCTTTGGCATTTTCTTTAACTTAAACACTGAGAATGGTGGTGGAGGCACGTCGGGAGACGGCACCAAGACAGAGACCTCCACGGAGTGGGACTACGTCATCAACGATGGAAACCGCGACACCGACCTCTCCATTAACGTCTATAAATCGAAGAATCCAAAATATAGCGACTTCTTCAGCGTGTTTGGTGGACAGACCTACAACCCATATCAGCCGCAGGAGGTGACACAACACTATAAGCCTGGCACGGAAATCAGCAAGGGAACACAGCAGATGGAGCAGCCTAACCTGCAAATCGGCATAGGCGACCAGCTGCCTTCCAAGCATGCAGTTGTGAACGATATTCCTTCAGGACAGAGTACAAACGTCAACCTCTATCTCAGCAATATGGCGAACGCGCACCAAGGTTTGGATTTCACCTACAACCTTATCGTGTTTGAAAAATCCAACACGAAAGGACTCCAGATTCTGATGGACGGAGTGCCTATCAACGGACGCTCCGTCAAGCTCCAGCAAGGCGAAACCATCTCCAAGGTCATCACCATCCAGCAGACCGACCAGAGCATCCTCAACTACGACAGCATTCGCATCCGCTTCACCTCGCAATACCAGGCACCCATCATTTACGACGAGGTGATGCTGAGCGCACACTTCGTGCCATCGTCTTCTCCTATCGACCTCGTCATTGAGCAGCCTGTCATCAATGCCAACAACAAGGAAGGCTTGCTCGACATGAAGCTGAAGAACTTCAACCGCAACTTCAAGGGACTTTCCAACGTTGGGGTTCAGTATCGCTACGAAAGCAGTCAGAACTGGACCACACTCCACACATGGGTCGTGGACAAGAAACAACTCAACCCATCTGATGCCAGCATAGAGTTGCTACCTGCCGAAGGGAATATCAACTTCTCTGCCAGTCTGCTCAGTGATGTGAGCTATCCAGAGGGCACCTACTCCTTCCGTGCTTTCACCTCCACGCTCTACGGTAATAGCGAAAACACAGCCGTGCAAGTCTATTCCAACGAGGTGACAGTGGTGAAGGACATGACTCGTCCTCGCAATCTCACTACACCTACGCCGACCAACGGCATCCTCAACTATGGCGACGACATCAGCATAGAGTTCAACGAGGACATCGTGCCTGGCTACGTACGCAGCAACAACGTCATCGTCACTGCCCGTCTCAACGAGCGACCTGTGAACCACGACGTGGCACTTCAAATCGTTTCCCAAGCACCTAAGTGCCGAACCCGCAATCCAATTTTCTTGACGGGTAGTTTCTCCATCGACTTCTGGCTCAAGTGGACAAATCCTGGCACCATCCTCCAGAGGGGCATGGGAGAGAAAGCCTTCACTCTGAACATCGACAACGACCACCATGTCCGCATTCGTTCCTTAGGCAACGAGTATGTCAGCGAGGATACAGTTCCTAAGAACGAGTGGACTTACATGGTGCTCAGCTACGATGCCGACAAGGGCACCTTCTCCATGATTGCACAGTCCGACAGCAAGACCTACAATCTCTTCGACCAGCAACCGTTCGTGTTGAGTTCCATCATTTCCTACTCCGACGACAATTATCTCTATATCAACCTCAACACCTTGGAGGGAGCCATGCACGAACTTGGTCTCTTCAACATCTACCGCAACCCAAGGGAAGCTGCTGCCACCAGGTACCAGACGAAGGACACCTATGTCTATGGACTTGCCAACTATTGGCCTATGAATGAGGGACACGGCACAGTGGTTGCCGATGCGCGCCACACCCACGACTTCGATGTTCACGACACCTGGAAACTGAGTTACGAGAGCTTTGCGCCAGTCCTCGAAGGAAATGAAGGATTCGCTGCCGACATCTCAACCATCAACACAGGATTTGGCGACAGCTATGCCATCGAAATGTGGTTGTCCTACCTGAGGGACTTCACTAACGCAACCGTGTTCGAAACCGGAACGGATGAGACCAACAAGCTTCGTCTCCACTTTGGCGAAGACTTGAAGCTCTGGCTCGACTATGGCAAGAAAACGCAGATGGTGGCAGACCTCGAAGAAATAGCCGCTGGAGGATATGGATATTTCAACCACATAGCCCTGAACGTTTTGCGCGGACAAGCGGCAAGTTTCTACTGCAACGGTAAGCGCACCGCAGTTATCGAGGAAAGCGAAATTCCACCAGTGGTAGGCTCAGAGATGAAACTGGGAGAAGGCTTCTTGGGCACAATCGACGAAGTGCGCTATTGGCGGGCTGCCATTTCCGAAAGCCGACTCTTGGCAAACATCTACAATAGCATCGACACGACTCACGTCTATTCCCGCAGTTTGGCAGCTTACTACCCATTCGAGAAGACTTCGAAGGTGAACGGAGTGAATCGAAGAATCTTCACCCTCAACGACATGGCTCCAGGAACCGCCCACAAGAGTCTGATGAAGTTGGGCACTCATTCCATCACCCAAGTCGCTGCTCCGATAAAGCGAGTGCCAGAGGAAACCACCCTCATCACCACGCCTGTGGCATCCGAGCGAAAGGTGGTCATCAACCTCACTGGAGCTGGCGTCAGTGCTCGCGACATTGAGGGTACCACCCTGAACATTACCGTCGATAAGATTTTCGACATGCATGGCAACGAGTCACAACCTATCCACTGGACTGCATTAGTGCAGAAGAATCCACTCAAGTGGACAAAGGATTCTGTCAATATCATCAAGAAGTATGGCGACAGCTATACCTTCGATGTGGATATTGAGAATAAGGGCAGCTTCACCGAATACTATAGCTTGAAGAACCTGCCGCAGTGGCTCTCGATTGTTGGAAGTGAGACCTCGGGCGAATTGGCACCGATTTCCTCCAAGACTCTCCGCTTCCGTGTGGACCCATTGGTGCGTGTGGGCAATTACGACCTGACCCTCCGCCTTCAGGGCAACGACGAGATTCTCGAACCTCTCCGTGTCGTGATGAAAGTGAGCGGCGAGGAACCAAACTGGAATGTCAATCCTACGCTCTATGAGCACCAGATGACCATCATCGGACAGGTACAACTTGGAGGATTCCTTCTCGAGAGTGCCGACAGTCGCGTGGCAGCCTTCATCAACGGCGAATGCCGAGGCGTGGCATCCCCAGAGAAAGTCTATGACGTACCATACGTCACCATGACCATCTATGGCGACAGCTACGACTATGCCGACAAGAACAAGCCAATCACATTCCGCATCTGGGACGCATCGACCGACATCACCTATCCTGATGTCAATCTCTTGTCGCAAGAAGGCAAGGAACTCAATGTCACCTTCGTTCCCGACACCCTCATCGGTGACTACCAGCATCCAGCCATCTGGATCAAGGGCAACAAGGTGGAGCAGAACCTCAAGCTCAACATGAAGTGGAACTGGATAGCACTGGGCGTGGTGCCAGAGGATTTGCGACCTATCGCCGTGTTCCCTGACTTGACCCTCTTCAAGACCTATATCAAGGACAAGAGTAACGCCATGATCTACAGCAACGGTTCAGAATGGAAACCAAACAGTGGAAGGATTGAGCCTGGAAAGATGTATAAGATGATGCTGTCGAACGCCACCAACAGTCCTGAGTTGCCTGACCCACTTCCTGTTTGGGGCGTACCGATGGAGCTCAGTCAATGGCCTGTCCATCTCAATCGTGGATGGAACTGGATTGGCTACACGCCACTCACCACTATGAACATCGACGAGGCATTGGCGGGTGCCAACCCTCAGTTGGGCGACCGAGTGAAATCACTCACTGGCATTGCTATCTACGACGGAGAAAAGTGGAACGGAAGTCTGAAGTCCTTGGAGAGCGGACACGGCTACATGTACTTCAGTACAGACACCACCAAGCTCAAGCAGTTCGTCTATCCGACTCTTTCATCCAACACCCACCATGAGGTGAAAGGCAGAAATCACGATGCGAAGGCGATGGCACCGCCAGCACCGCTGTCGATATTCTCGCCTGTGGAAGCTGGCACCTATTCTGACAACATGACGATGGTGATTCAGTTGATGGATGGAGAGGAAGTCATCGACACTTGCGAAGTGGCAGCCTTCGTGAATGGCGAATGCCGAGGAGCCGCTCGTGCCGAGGACGGACTCTACTACCTCATCATTGCTGGCGAGGGCAGTGGACAAGCTGTCGAGATACGTACCTACACCATGGACGGATTCATCACCCTCGACAACCATCTCACCTATGCTACCGACCAGAACATCGGCACGCCGTGGGAACCTTACGTCATCGACCTGAGCAATCTGCCTACCAGCATCCACAGCGTGACTGCCGACGACGACACGAACTGGTGGACGCTGCAAGGCTACAAGATTGGCAAGCGACCTCTGCAGCCTGGCGTCTATATTCACAACGGCAGGAAGGTAGTGGTGAAAGCGCCATATGCCAATCCTCAATAAACAAGCAGACGCTTGACAAAATGACTCAACGGGAGTCCATGCTTCCTCGTATCCACTCGCACAGTGGCACACGACGGGAGCATGGACTCCTTCTTTTGTACTGTCTCTCTCCTTCGAATGTACTGAACCTTCAGCTCAGCGAAAGCCAATCATTCCTTCGAATATTCTGAATGATTCCTTTGATTCCACTGCCTCTTTCCTTTGATTTTACTGAAAAACCGAGCCCTCAGCGAAATTATAGCGAACCTTCGCCATCGCCACGCCGAAGGCTCGCCAAGTCGATGACGAACCTTCGACAACTAGTTGAATTCAAAGGAGCGCTTCAGTTAATCCACACATTCGCTTTAGACAATCCCTTAAAACGCTCTGGAAAATCCTCACATTCGCTTTAGAAAATCCTCTAAAGCGCTGCATCAAAAGCAAATCATTGTTTCTTTGTCCTTAGGTCCCATTCTCCCCATGATGCCCATTCTCCCCATCACTTCATTCTCCCCTTAGCTTTTGCGAGCGTTAGGACAGTGGTCGCAGAGATATTTGTAAACGAAGTCGAAGTCCTCGTCTGCCACGAAAACCATATTGCGGCTGAAACGTTCTCTCACTTTGATGAGATGGCGACGGCGACATGCTATGATACGTCGTACACTGCTGTAGCTGGAGGACATCGATGTTCGGTTGGCAATCAGTACTCCCATTCCTGCCATGCCTATTTTTCCGCCTCCTGCTCCAGCCAGTGCGGTCAGTTTGCCAATGGCACGCGCCTTGCCTTCCGTGCCGGGTAGTTGCTTGTGTACCACCTCTTGCTCGTCCATGATGAAGAGGATGCTGTATTTCCAGCCGTAGTACCAGGAAACGAAGAAATATGCTACCCATCCCAGCACAAAGAATACTGCCATGAGAATAAGGAAACCACGTGTGATGTCCCACAGGGCAGCTGGGCGGAAGTGGTTCTCGCATCCTCCCATCAGCAATACGAACAACCACACGATGCCGAAACTGATGCCAAGCACCCAATATACTTCCATCAGGATACTGGGGTTCTTAAGCATGGGTACATCGTACACCCAGCGATACTTACCGTCAGGACAAAGCACGGGATGCGTTGATTTGATGTTGTTGTAGGTTTGTTTGCTTGTCTTTTTCTGTTTAGCCATAGTCTTAGTGAATTATTTTTGCAAATATAGATAAAAAACAGAAAATTGTAAGTCTTTCGATAAAAAAAACAGGCAAATTGCTCTGAATTGGCTATATTTGAAAAGGAATCAATCATGAAGAACTTTCCGATACACTACAGGTAAATCTATGAGTCTAACCAGTGTTTCACGGTGGCAACCTTGTCCTTGCTGACGATGATTTCTGCATCGGGGAAAGCGGTAACATGGATGCGTATCTTGCCAAGGAAATAGGTGGAGAGCTTGCTGACAGCGGAGGCGCTGACGATGAACTGACGGTTCACGCGCATGAAGCGTTGCGGGTCGAGTTGGCTCTCTACTTCTTCGAGGGTCATGTTCAGGGTGTGGTATTTGCCTTCCAAGGTGCAGAGGCGCACCACACCGTCGCGGATAGTGATGTGGCTCACATTGCTAACGGGGATGATCAGATACTCGTCAGAACGGTGTGGAATGAGGAAACGTTCGCGATAACGGATCGATTGGTTCTTGACTGATTCTAGCAGTTGAACAATGGCATCGGTTGTTGAAAGGCCATCGACTATTGTTGGCTGCACCCTTTCAAGCGCAGCATGCAGTTCCTCGCTGTCGATAGGCTTCAGCAGGTAGTCGATGCTGTTGAAACGAAATGCTTGTACGGCATAGTGGTCGTAGGCGGTTGTGAAGATGACGGGGATAGCCGATGGCACAGTCTTCAGCGATTCAAAGCTCAGACCGTCGCCTAACTGGATATCGCTTAGGATTAGATCAACCTGTGCGCGGTTTTCATCGCCGAAGAATGCCTTTACCTCGGCATTGCTGGTACATACATCCACAATCTGATGCTCACCTTCGAGCATCCTTTGCAGGCGGTCAGCGCTACTCTGTTCATCTTCAATAATCAGTATCTTCATTGTTCGATAGGAATTAGCGGAATTGTAACACAATACTCGTCAATAGTGCTGTTGATGATAACTTTTTTTGAGGTCAACAGACGGTAACGCTCTAGGATGTTATGTAGCCCGACGTTCGTGCTTTCTGCCGTCGTGATGGGCAGCTTCTTATTGCTTACGCTGATATGCTGTCCCTCAGCGGTCACGTCGATGATGAGTGGACGGGCTTGCGTATGCTCATTGTGTTTGATAGCATTTTCTATCAGCATCTGCAAGGCGGCAGGGGGCAACTTTCCCTGTGACTTTGCCACCTCGTCAGCTATCCTTATCTGAATTCCCTCGCCGAATCGTTGTTGTAGCAAAGCAAGATAACGGTCGAGGAATGCCAGTTCTTCCTGCAACGTCACCGTATCGTGGTCAAGGTGCGACAATGTATAGCGATACACTTTCGAAAGGTTCATCAAGTAATCCGAAGCGCGTTTGGGGTCCACCTCTATCAGGTCGGCAAGAATGCTGAAGTTATTGAATACGAAATGGGGACTCAACTGGTTCTCCAATGCCTGCAAGCGGAATTTGTCGCGCTCCCTTTCAGCCTTCTCCCGCGACCGCCAGTAGTAGAGCGTCACCACCGTCGTAAACAGGCAGCAGGCGGCATAATCCACCAGCATCTGCCACGACTGCCAAGGCCAACCGTTCTTAAACTCCTGACGGAAGTCATCATCGGTTAGCACCCATAGCGCATAGTAAAATAATAGCCCCACCACCGACAGCCCCAACACTAAGAGCACACTGTGTATGATTCGTTTCGTTTTCATGCCACAAAGGTACATATTTTTTCTGAATTGGCGGGCGTTTATTTATGGAATCTCGCCGCCGAGGGCTTTGAAGAGGTTGATTCTTCCTTGAATGAGGTCGAAGCGGTCGGTGACCAGTGAGAGGCGCGACTGCAGGAGCGACTGTTGGGCGGTGAGCACTTCGAGATAGGTGGCCGAACTGTTTTGCATCACGTCCTTGCTCACCTCGTAGGCTTTTTCTGCTGCGGCTACTTCCTGCTGGCGGAGTGCCAATCGTTCGCTGCTCAGTCGGCAGGCTGTCAGAGCATCACTCAGTTCCGTTCCTGCCACTAAGAGTGCCTGATTGAAGGCTACCAATGCTTGTTCCCGTTGTGCCTTGGCGATGCGCAGGTTGGCGCGGTTATGTCCCTTGTTGAATAGAGGCTGTACCAGCGAACCGATGGCTGATAGCAATATCTGACCAGGGTTTACCACTTCACCCACAAGGTTTGTCCATCCCAATGATGCCGAGATGTTCAACTGCGGGTAGAACGCTGCACGAGCCACGTCCACCTGTGCTGTCTGTGCCTTCAGGGCATACTCCGCCGCCTTCACGTCGGGACGGTTGGCGAGTGTCGCCAATTGATATGTCGCGCTGTCGTTCATCGAAACGCCCGCATTTCCAATGCCTGTACGTCCAATGCTATCCAGCTGCTTACCTATTAACACTCGCATTGCATTCTCTGTGGCCTGTATCTGTTGCAGTAGCGTCTTCTCCTGAGCCGCAACATTCAGCCAAGTGGCTCGTGCCGCACTCACCGCCGCCTCGTTCTGCATGCCCACCTCTTTTAGTGTCTGCATCGTTTCAACCGTCTGACGGACATTCTCTATATTCTCTCTTGTCACAGCTAACTGTTCGTCCATCATCACCAGTGTATAGTAGAGCGTGGCCACCGCTGCTATCAGTTGCAGCTTTACCGCGCGCTCCGTCTCTGCCGTGCTCCAGTAGGTGGCCACTGCAGCCCGCCTCTCGCCGCGCAGCCGTCCTGTCAGGTCCACCTCCCATTGCATCGTCACAGGGATGTTGTATGTCTTCTGCGTCGGCTGCCCTTTTGTACTTTGCAGGTTGCCTTCAACACCTACCGTAAGCGATGGCAGGAATGCCAACCTTGCCGCCTTCAGTTGCGCCTCCGCCTGCACCACGTTCAGGTTTGCTGTCCGCAGGTCAGCGTTCCGCTCCAGTGCCGTCTCTATCAGACTTACCAGTTGTGGTTCCGTAAACACGCTGCGCCACGTTGTTGAATCTGTAACTTGAGCTTCAGCCGTTACCGTGTACCATAAGCACATTGATACAATCCATATAGTTTTACATCTCTTCATACTTTATTCCTTTTTTTCCATAACCATCAGTCCTCCCAAATCCTGAATGTTAATATCATCAGTTGGAATGAGTTGCTGGGGATGCGCTTTCTGGGCTTCCCATGTGGAGGGTATGGTGCCATTCATTTGTCCCAACACTGAGGCTGAACGTTTTTGCAGGAGAGTATCGAAAGTCTGCATTGCCTTGTGAAACCTCTTGTTGGAATAGAAGGCGTTTGGTTCTGTTCCTACAAATGTGCCAATCTCCTTGTCGATGGTGTTGAAAGCCTTCTGCAGTCCACCACCTTTGATGTATTCGTTGCACAGCACACTCAGATAGTGGTAGTAACGTGCTTTGTATGCTTCGTTGGCGAGCAGGTTCATAAAGAATGTGCGCTTGGAGAGTTTGCAGGAGAAAGGCGTATCGATAGGGAAGTTCACTATCTTCTTGGTGGCCTCCTTGTTGTATTCGTCGTCGCCTCCCATATCACCCATCGGCATGTCGCTCCATTGCTGGCTGAATGATTTCATCACGCTATCGCGCTGTTCCTGGCTGAGCGAATCGAACCACGTTTTCCATTTCTCTGGTTCGAAATCGTCGAAGCCTTCGAAGTCCCCTTCATCGTCAGGATAGCCGCCCCACGCCAGATTATAGTCCCAAGGGATAAGACTAATTCTGCCGTTAGCCTCACGCAGATAATAGTTCTGTGTATTCTTGCCTGTCATGCAGTCGAAATTGACAACCATCGTCTGCAACGCCATGTATTTCATTACATCCTCTATATCCACATGTTTCTCTATTTCCTTACCCTCATCCACGCTCTTCAAGGCAGTCACCACGCGCTGCATGGATGCTTCGTCGCCACGAACCTTAGCAAAGTTTGATATTTCATTGTATTGTTTCAAATCCTCGCCTCTGTAGGCTAAATTATGATATGGCTTGTAGATATTGGTATTCTCTCCAGGATAGTTGCGCTGGCAGAAATGTTTATCAACAGCTTCCACCATCAAGTAGTAGCCATGCAGTTTGCCATTCACTGTAATGCGGGCATAATTCGTTAACGATGCGGGCAATCCGATAAATCGGCACATGTCGTAAACGATGGCATCTTTCATTTGCGTGGCGTCCCATATATTGTTGTTCAGCAGCAACTTCGTCATTCCGTGATATTTCTGTCCTTTTCTGTACTTGTTCAATTTCAGCGTGAAACTGTATCTGTCAGACTTCATATTCGTCACATCATCAAGACTGCTGGCTCCTTTGGTGCGTATGCCTACGCTGTCTAACCGCTCTCCGTTGATAACGATGGAACATACGTGATACTTTTTCTCATGGGCATGTCCGATGATGTTCTGCCATGTAGAGTCGGGCATAATGATTTCCACCGAACCGACTTTTCGGGGAGAGAACAACGCTTCTGCATAATTTTTCTCAGAACTTGTCTTGAATTGAGGCTGTGCCGATGCTGTAAACGATTGCCACAGACATATTAGCAAAATACATGAAAATTGATACCTATTCATCTTTTTTCTTTTTTATTTTAGTGTATTCTTCTATTTGCTTCATCTCTTCGATAATCAGCGGGTCGTCGGAGGGTTGGAACACGACGGGCTTGAACCGCTCTTGCAACGTCTGGAAGAGGACGAAGAGGGCGGGGACGACGAAGAGCAGGCCGAGGGTGCCGATGAGCATGCCGCCGACTGTTCCCACACCAACCGTGCGGCTGCCATTGGCACCGGCACCCGAAGCGAACATCAGCGGAAGCATGCCGAAGATCATGGTGAGCGAGGTCATGAGGATGGGTCGCAGACGCATCTTGGCGGCGAAGAATGCCGATTGCTTAAGTGACATACCGGCGTGGCGGCACTGGGTGGCGTATTCGGTGAGGAGGATGGCGGTCTTGCAGAGCAGGCCGATGAGCATGATGAGTCCCACCTGCAGGTAGATGTTGTTCTCCACGCCGAAGAGTTGAGCGAAGAGCAAGGCACCCATCAGTCCGAAGGGCACGCCGAGGATGACGGCCAGGGGGATGAAGAGGCTCTCGTAAAGCGCCACCATGATGAGATAGACAAAGAACACGCAGATGAGGAAGATGACGATGATGTTAGAGCCCGTCTGACTCTCCTCTCGGGTGATGCCTGAGAACTCGATGCCGTAGCCCACGGGCAGTTCCTTCTGTGCAACCTCGCGGATGGCGCGGATGGCGTCGCCCGTGCTGCTGCCCTGCGTCACAGAGCCGGTGATACCGATGCTGCCCACCATGTTGAAGCGGCTTAGCGACTGCGGCATGTACTCCTTGCGAAGGGTGACAAACTGGCTGATGGGCAGCATCGCGCCCTCGTCTGAGCGCACAAAGAGGCGGTCGAGGGAGTGGAGGTCGGCACGGTCGGTGGGGCGCAGTTGCATAGTGACCTGATAGACCTGGTTGTATTTATTGAAGTTCGACACGTAGCTACTGCCGAGGAAGGCACTCAGTTCATTGAGCACGGCGGAGGGCGAGACACCCAGTTTCTTGCAACGCGAGGCATCGACATCGACGCGATACTGCGGATAGTCGATGGCATAGCCGGTGTAGGCGTCGCTCACCTCCGGGCGGCGGTTCAGCGCCTCGACGAAGCGCTCGGTAACGTCGAAGAATGTGCGCAGGTCCTGACCGTTCTTGTTGGTGACCGACAGTTCGAAACCGCCACCGCGTCCGTAGCCATCGATCATGCCTGGCGACATGGCAAAGCTCTCAGCCTCGTGTTCACCCGCCAGTATCTCGTTGATGCGTTTGCTGACAGCCCACGACGTATGGTCGCTGCCTGTGCGTTGGCTCCACGGAAGCAACTGCACCTGCACCATACACTTGTCAGCACCGCCGAAGCCCACCACGCCGCCCACGCTCTCCACCTCGGGCAACTGCTGAATCTGGTCGGTCAGCCGGTTCATCACCTCCTCCGTCTTCGCCAACGTGTAGCCCGACGGCGCACTCACGTCAATCATCAGCGAACCCATGTCTTCATCAGGTACGAAACCCATTGGCACTGTCTTCAATAGCAATGCCGTCATGGCGAGAGCCACCGTCACACCTGCCGCCGCCAGCCATTTTTGGCGTATGGGCAGCATCGCCATCTTGGTATAGCGACCCAGCAGGACATGGAACGATGCATCGTAAACGCGACGGACGCGCTGCGAGAGGTTCTTTTTGTTCTCGTCGTTCATGTTCAGAATCATCGCACAAAGTGCTGGGGCGAGGGTGAGGGCGTAGAGCAGCGAGATGCCCACGGCGACGGCCATCGTGAGGCCAAACTGCTTGTAGAAAGTGCCTGAGGTGCCGCTGACAAACGACACGGGGATGAAGATGACCATGAAGACGAGGGTGGTGGTAAAGAGGGCCGACGTAAGACCATTCATGGCATCGACCGATGCCTTATAGGCCGAGCGGTAGCCAGCATCGAAACGCGCCTGCACCGCCTCGACTACCACAATCGAGTCATCCACTACTGTACCGATGACCAGCACCAGGGCGAAGAGCGTGAGCATATTGATGGAGAAACCCGCCACGGCCATAAAGGCGAAGGTGCCGATGAGCGAAACGATGATGCCGAGGGCGGGGATGAGCGTGGCGCGGAAGTCTTGCACAAAGAGATACACCACAATGAGCACCAATACGATGGCCAACAGGAGGGTGAAGACCACCTCGCGGATGGAGGCGAAGAGAAAGTCGTTGGTGTTGTCGAACGTCACGATACGGATGTCTTTGGGCATGGTCTGTTCCACCTCTTTTATCAGCTGGTCGATGTCCTGATTGATGCGCGTGGCATTTGAGCCTGCCACTTGACTGACACTGCCCATCACGCCCGGATGACCGTTGATGCGATTCGAATAGGCATAGTCCGACTGCCCCAGTTCGAGGTCAGCCACATCCTTCAGGCGCAGTTCCTCGCCTGTCCGGTTGGAGCGCAGAATGAGGTTCTCAAACTCACGAACGTCCTGCTTGCGACCCGTATAGCGCAGGGTATATTGGAAGGTGCCGGGGCTATTCTCGCCGATGGAACCGATGCTCGCCTCCACGTTCTGCTCCTCCAAGAGCGTAGTGATGTCGCTGGGAACGATGCCGTAACGCGCCATCGCCTCGGGTCGCAGCCAGATGCGCAGTGCATACTGTCCGCCCCACACCTCGCACTTGCCCACGCCCTGGATGCGCAGGATGGTGGGACGCAGGTTGTTATAGAAATAGTTGGAGAGGAAGTTCTCGTCGTAGGTGCCATCAGGACTCTCCAGTGCGAGGATGCGCAACTGGCCCGGCTGCTGTTTCTCCACAGCCACGCCCATTCGCAGCACCTCGGCAGGCAACTGCGCCTGTGCCTGCACCACGCGGTTCTGCACGTTCACCGCCGCCATGTCAGCATTGGTACCCTGCTTGAAGTAGATGCTGATGGATGCCGACCCGTTCGATGCCGACGAGGTCATATACATCATGTTATCCACGCCGTTGATGGCCTGCTCCAACGGAGCCACCACGCTCTTCTGCACAGTCTCGGCACTGGCACCAGGGTAGCTCGCCCACAGATAGACCGTAGGCGGCGCAATGTCGGGGAACTTCTCTATCGGCAGTCGCGTCAGTGCGATGATACCCACCGCCACCACCATCACATTGATGACAATCGACAGCAGTGGCCGATCAATGAATCTTTTGATGTTCATATATTATCTTATTTTGTTTTTCTACGATAGTTGAACGATAGTGTCGGTTGGAAGAAGGAAGCAACGGGCGGTGCGTAAGGTGGCACCTGTAGTCGAACACGGCGGACGATGAGGATGGCAGTGACAGCACTGAACACACCGGCTACGACGTGATGAATCCACACACCATCGAGTCCCCAAAGGGGTACGAGCACCGCTAAGAACAACAGGGGATAGACGCAAGTGCCGAGCAGCGAGATGGCAAGCGAGTGCCAAGGGCGCTCGACGGCGGTCATGAAGCCTGCCAGCGTACCGTCTATCCACGACACGAGATAGCTGAAGGCATAGAGTTGCATGGCACGGATGCTGAGGGCATAAAGGGCAGCGTCGCCATCCTTGATGAAGAACGGCAAAAGCAGGCGTCCGCCAAACAGCAGAAAGAGCATCGACAGGAGCGACAACACGGCTGCGGCACTCATCACCACCCGTTGGATGCGCCTCATACGCTGCAACAGTCCTGCACCGAAACAATAGCTGATGGCGGGTTGCAGGGCATCGGTCATGCTGTGGATGACCATGCCTGTAAGGCTCGCCACATATTCCACAATGGCGGCGGCAGCCACAGCGGTAGAGCCTCCGAGACGCAATAGTACAATGTTGACGACGACGGCAAACAGCGAACCAGCGATGCTGACGAAGAACTCCGACGAGCCGTTGGACACGATGGCCAACATCTGTCGCATGCCTATCCAGCTCTTCGAGAAGACGAGCGACAACTTCCTGCGTACAAACGGCACCAACGACCATACGGCTCCTATAGACATCGACGCGCATGAAGCAACGGCAGCCGCCCAAAGTCCCTGCTCCAATACTACAATCAGCAGCACGTCGAGCACGATGTTGAGCAACGAGCAGACGATGTTGATGGTCATGCTCAGATTCACCTGTCCGCAGACGCGCAGATAGTTGTCGGTGGAGTAATAGATACAGCAGAGCGGCATGAACAGGGCGAACACATGCAGGTATTCTACGGCATAGTCAGCAGTTAGTCCCTCAGCTCCCATCAGACCGATAATCGGTCGAGCGAACATATATCCTAACAGTCCGAAGACCGTGGCGATGGCGGCAATCAGTCCTATGCAAACGGTGAAGACACGATTTGCCTCCTTATCGTCACCGCGTCCTAATAGAATGGAGATGCGCACGGAGGAACCTGTAGCTACCATGTCAGCCAGCGCCGTAATGATCATGATGATAGGCATGACGAGATTGACCGCCGCCAAAGCCTCCTGACCGATGAAATGGCCGACGAAGATGCCATCGGTGATGGAGTAGATGGCCGAGAAACCCATACCCACCATCGCCGGTACTGTGCAGCGGACAAAAAGCTTTCCTATCGGGGCCGAACCAAACTCTTGTTCGTTCATACTCTTACTTCTTACCTCTTACTTCTCACCTCGATTTCTTGTCCTTCCTTCACGTATCCGGCACCCTTAGCCACGATGACATCGCCCACGGCGAGACCGCTTGTCACCACGTAGTGGGTGCCGTCGGAAGTAGGCAGCACGGTAATCATCCTTGACTCGGCTTTTCCATCGACAATGCGCCAGGCGTAGGTCTTGTCCTGTATCTCGAAGGTGGCTGACTGGGGGATGACGATGACTTGTTTCATCTCGTTGGGAATGATGATACTGCCCGTGCTGCCGCTGAGCAGATGATTATCAGCATTGGGGAATACGGCACGAGCCGACACAGACCCCGTACTGCTGTCAACCACACCGCTGATGCTCTCTACACTACCCTTCACGGCGCAGGTGTCGCCATTGGTTGTCAGCAAAATGACAGACGGAAAGGATGTAACGGCCTTATCGAGCGAACCATATCGGGAAAGGCGGCTCATCACGTCGCGTTCGGTCAGCGAGAAATACACATACATCTCATGGGCATCTGCCACTGTCGTCAAACCACTCTGGGTAGATGGACCAACGAAGTCGCCCACGTGGAACGGCAGACTGCCCACCATACCGTCGGAAGGACTACGGAGCACGGTATATGACAGGTTGGTGCGTGCCGACTGCAACTGTGCCTGTGCCTGTTGCGACTGCGCCTTCGCCATCGAAAGATTGGCAGTTGCCATGCGCAGGTCGTAGTCAGACACAACATTTTTCTGATGTAGCGTCTTCCTACTGTCGTAATTCAGTTGCGCCGTCTCTACATTAGCCTTCGACACCACCACATTCGCTTCGGCAGCCTTCACCTCCGCTTGATACGAAGCCTGGTCGATGACGAACAGCACCTGTCCTTTCTTCACGCGCTGTCCCTCTTTTACTCTGATTTCTCGCAGATAGCCTTCTACACGTGGAATAATCTTAATACTCTGCCTACCTTCAATAGAGGCTGGATACGTTTCATACAAGGTAATGTCCAGCTTCGTGACCTTCATTGTCTCAAAGCGATCTTCTGTTTCCTCCTTACCATTCTGCTGCTGACAAGCCATAAGAGCTAATGCTACAGCTGTCATGTAAATGAGTTTCTTTCTCATGTCATTATATCGTTTTTTTTATGTGCAAAAGTACACTCATTCTGCGTGGGAAGAAAGAACAAAATGTGTGAAGTCGGAAAAAAGACGGATGAACCCCTTTTTTGTTCATGTAATCTTGTTATAACTGCATGGCGAAGGTGTGGTGACTGCAATGAAATCTTTCTGTCCCTCGAGAAAAAAAAGTGGTACTTCGGGGAACAGCTGGGGGATAAATTGGGCGAAAAACGGCAAATATGGAAGTTGAAAAACAAAAATCTGCAAATATGGGCACAATTCTTAAGGCTTGAAATGAAGCGAAATTATGGGCTATATTTGAAGATGGTATGCTTTTCTTTGCAAAAAATCACTTTCCCACGCAGAATCTACTTTCCGATTCCGAACTCGTGTGATATTTATCAGTGGAGGTTGCAAATCGGCATTTTTAGGAATTTTTGCCCCACCAAAAGGGATTTTTTATAAATATTTGAAATACAGAAAGATGTGAACGTTATGAACAGGGTGTTGAAAACTTTTTTCAAAAAAAATGGGTAATAGTGTGGGGAATTGTGGGGAAATTCATATCTTTGCAAAGGAATGGTGAAAAAAGCCACGCATTTGCCTATGGAAATGGGGGAATGTCTTCGAAGATACACTTAAAAAAGGAATATAGGAACGAGCATGAGATTTATTGGCGAATATTTAGCTAAAACCGATGCGAAGGGACGTGTGTTTTTCCCTGCTGCATTCAGGAAGGTGGTGGACACGAAGGGTGCGCCACAGAGCTTCGTGCTGCGTTCCGACCTTTTCCAAAAGTGTCTTGTGCTCTATCCTGAGTCGGTGTGGAACAGTAGGCTCGACGAGATGCAAGCTCGCATGAACCATTGGAACGGTGAACATCAGGACATGCTTCGCCGTTTTGTGGCAGGTGTCGAAATGCAGGAACTCGATAAGAGTGGCAGACTCCTCCTCACCAAACGAAAACTGCAGGCTGCTGGCATCACGGACGAGGTGCGTTTCGTCGGAATGGATGACCGCATCGAGATTTGGAATCCTACTCGATTCGACGAATACCTGAACGAAGGTGAAGACACGTTAGGAGCGGATTTGCAGAGATGTATGGCAGACGACCCTCAAAGCCCCCCTCCAGCTCCCATGAGGGGAAGAGATGAAAGTGAAGCGTGAAGTGTGAAGCGTGAAGCGATGCCATCCGGATGGCAAGCCATAGACTTGAAATTGAAATTTGAAACTTGAAACGGCGCTTTGCGCCTTGTAACTTGAAACCAGCACGAAGTGCCCTGAAACTTAAAACTTGAAGATGAGTTCGGCTTCCTATCATATACCTGTTTTGCTCCATGAAAGTGTGGATGGACTCAACATCCGTGAGGAGGGTGGGGTCTTTGTAGATGTCACCTTTGGCGGTGGAGGACATAGCCATGAGATTGTGAGCAGATTGGGAAAGGGTGGACATCTTTATGGCTTCGACCAAGACGAGGATGCATACGAGAATTTTCAGCTGAAATTGAAGGGCTATCATGCTGATGAGTTGAAGCGGGTGGAGGAGCATTTCACGTTTGTGAGAAGCAACTTCCGCTATCTGAAGAACTTCCTTCGTTACTACGGCGTGGAGCAGGTGGATGGCATCTTGGCTGACTTGGGCGTTTCTTCCCATCATTTCGACGATAGCGAACGCGGATTCTCGTTCCGTTTCAATGGGCAGTTGGACATGCGGATGAATCAGAGAGGTGGAAAGACGGCTGCCGACGTTGTCAACCAATATTCGGAAGAGCAGTTGGCGGATGTGTTCTACCTCTATGGCGAACTGAAAAACAGTAGGAAGATAGCCGCTGCCATTGTGAAGGCTCGTCAACAGAAAACGATTCGAACCATTGATGACTTCTTGGCAGTGACTCAGCCGTTCTTCAAGTTTGAACGCGAGAAGAAGGACATGGCGAAAGTGTTTCAGGCATTGCGCATCGAGGTGAATCAGGAAATGGAGGCTTTGAAGGAGATGCTGAAACAAGCTACGGAGGTGCTGAAGCCAGGTGGACGATTGGTGGTGATTACGTATCACTCGCTGGAGGACCGCATGGTGAAAAACCTGATGAAGACGGGAAATACCGAGGGCAAGGAGAACAAGGACTTCTATGGCAGGGTGGATTGCCCATTCCGATTGGTGAATAACAAGGTGGTTGTGCCGAGCGACGAAGAACAGGAACGAAACCCAAGAAGCAGAAGCGCAAAGCTTAGAATAGCGGAAAAAGTTAAATGAAGAATGAAGAATAAAGAATAATGAAACACAAATAAAGCACAAATTAAGAATATTATATTTGAGATAATATGTGGAAATTTGTTGACGAATAAATAAGAAAGAACTAGACACGAACAAAAAAAAGACGATAAGTTTTGAAAAAAGAGAATCAAGATACTAAGAAAGCAATGCTCCGAATCGTTGAAGATGAGGAGGCGACATCGGGTACTTCCAGCTTGAAGAAAAAGCAGGCTGAGGAGACGGATGCGTCGTCTGTGGCTCAAAGTGAGGAGCCAGAGGAGAGTGTTGTTGCAAAGGACGAAACGGAGGACACTGAAACTGCGACGGAAGCTGCTGACAACGAAGCCATCAAGCGATATGTGGAGGATGAGGAAGACGAGGATGAATTCGGCGAAATCTCGTTGAAGTCGATTTTGGGTGGCGACATTTTGCAGAGCAAGTTTTTTGTACGTCAGGTGATTTTCGTGCTGTTTGTGGTGGCATTGATGTTGGCTTATACGGCAAACCGTTACAATAGCCAGCAGGAAATCATCACGATAGACAGTCTGAAACTGAAACTGCAAGAGGAACGATACAACGTGCTGACGCAGTCGAGCGAATTGCTCAACCTGAGTAGGCAGTCGAACATAGAAGTGAAACTCAAAGAAAACGGGGATAGTGCGTTGGTGAATCCTACCACACCGCCGTTTGAGGTGAAGTGAGAGAGAAGAGCTTCGGCGAAACCGAAGCTTACTGAGAAACTAAAAAGAAAGGCTTCGGCAAAACTGAAGCTTACTGAAAAAAACAATGACGAATGAAGAATAAGGAACAAAATAAAGGAAAGAATGGTGGATCGGCTGGCAAGTCGGTCACTCGCACCATCAGTGCCAACAAGTTTCCGTTTGTGATTGTTCCTGTGGTATTGGTGTGCATAGGCATTCTCTATTCCATGCTCAAGACGATGACCGTGGATAGGGAACATTGGGTCCAGATTAGAAAGGACAATTTCGAGAAGGACAGCGTGGAACTGAAACCGAATCGTGGAAATATCCTCTCGGCTGAGGGAGAGTTGTTGTCGAGTAGTCTGCCTAACTATAAGGTACGCTTCGACTTCTTGGCTGGAATTCCCAACATGCCAAAGGACACGATGAACCGCAAGGACTACGACAAGGCTGTTGCTGTGCGGGATTCATTGATTCGCATGAAGGACTCTACGCTGGTTGCCAATTTGCCTGCCATCAGTGGCGGTTTGGCAAAAATCTGTCCTGCCCTCGATTCTGCAGGCTACTACAACCACATCAAGCTTGGCATGGAAAAGCATGCTCGCTATTTTGATGTGTGCCCAGGCTATATTCTGAATTACATCCAATACAATAAGTTGCGTGAGCTGCCTATCTTCAATATCCGCAGTAAATACAAGAGCGGACTCATCGTGGAGGAGCGCAACAACCGCAAAAAACCGTTTGGTTCCTTGGCTCGTCGTACCCTCGGCGAGATGTATGGAGCAAAGGACTCGGCGCGTTCGGGTTTGGAACTTGCCTATGACACTTTGTTGCGCGGCAAGAGCGGTTTGCTCCACCAGCGTCGCATTCGTTCGAAGAATGTGGATATTGTGGACCAAGAACCTGTGGATGGCTACGACTTGGTGAGTACCATCAACGTGAGTATGCAGGACATCTGCGAGACGGCGCTGAAGGAAAAACTCATCGAACTGAATGCTGAGTTTGGTGTGTGCATCTTGATGGAAACCCATACGGGCGACGTGAAAGCCATCGTGAATTTGGCAAGGGATTCAGTATCAGGCAATTACTACGAGGCACGAAACTATGCCTTGGCAGCCATGATGGAGCCTGGTTCTACCTTCAAAACCGCTTCGATTATGGTGGCACTCGACGATGGCGAAATCACCTTAGACGACAAGGTCGATACGGGTTGCGGCATTTATAACATGTATGGAGCGAGAATGCGCGATTCCAACTGGGCACGAGGCGGATGCGGTGTGCTCGACGTGACCCTCGCTGTGGTGCGTTCTTCCAATATCGGTGTGAGTCGATTGATTGATGAACACTATCATAATAAGCCAGAGAAATTCATTGCTGGATTGAAGCGAGTGGGCATTGGAACACCTCTGAATTTGCCGTTCTATGGTGCTGCCAATCCTCATATTCTGAGTCCTGACGAGAAGGAGACTTATTGGTCGAAGACTTCTCTGCCTTGGATGTCGATTGGTTACAACACTCAGATTCCTCCTATCTCCACCGTGACCTTCTATAATGCCATAGCCAATAACGGAAGGATGGTGCGCCCACGCTTCGTGAAGGGTATTTCGAGAAATGGAGAAATGGTGGCAGAGTTCCCTGTCGAAGTCATCAAGGAGCACATCTGCAAGGACAAGACACTGAAGGAGATTCAAGGCATCTTGAAGCAGGTGGTGAACAACAAACAATATGGTACTGGTAAGCGTGCGGGTAGCAAGCATTTCAGTGTGTCGGGAAAGACTGGTACTGCACAGGTGGCAGGCAAAGGTGGTTATCATAGCGGACGTACAGAGCACTTGGTGAGCTTCTGTGGCTATTATCCATCCGACGACCCTCAATATACTTGCATCGTTTCGATTCGCACAGCGGCACCAGGTGCTTCGGGTGGAGCCATGTCGGGTACGGTGTTCAAGACGATTGCCGAGCGCGTGTATTCAAAGAATGTGGTGACAGATATTTCCAGAGCCAGTGACTCCTTGTCGATTTTCGTTCCTAACGTGAAGGCAGGTGAGACACAATCCACTAAGCAGGTGCTGGCATCGCTGAAAGTGCCATTCAAGAAGGGTGCTGGCTGGGATGCAAACTATGGGAAATTCCATCATGATTCTGTGCGAGTGTCGATGGATGCCGTTCAGAATGTGGACACGATGATGCCTGACTTGTTGGGCATGGGTGCACGAGATGCCATCTTCGCCATCGAAAAGAGAGGCATGAGGGCACGCGTACATGGTTTCGGTAAGGTGAAGAAGCAAAGCTTGGCGGCTGGTAGTCAGGTGAAGAAGGGACAGATTGTGGTGCTGGAGATGGATTAAACCTCACCCCCGACCCCTCTCCGAGGGGAGAGGGGAGTAGATAGATGGATTTGCGTCTTCGTTGAAAAATACTTTTGAATTCATTTCAAGATAAATAAGGAAAACGATATGAAATTATCAGAACTGATTGAGAAGCTGAATCCCTTGGAAGTGAAAGGGGATTTGAACAAAGATATAACGGGTGTGAATATAGATTCGCGCCAAGTGAAGGAAGGACATTTGTTCATCGCTGTGAAAGGTACACAGGTGGATGGACATAAGTTCATTCCGAAGGCTGTGGAACAGGGTGCAGTGGCTGTGTTGTGCGAGGACATACCTGAGGATGCAGCTGAGGGTGTGACTTTCGTGAAGGTGGATAACACTGAGCACAATGTGGGACAAGTCGCTACCACGTTCTATGGCAATCCAACTGAGAAACTGAAGCTGGTGGGTGTGACGGGAACGAACGGAAAGACAACCATTGCCACTACGCTTTACAATCTGTTCCGTCGTCTCGGCTATAAGGTTGGTCTGCTTTCCACCGTGTGCAATTATGTTGATGGAGAGGCAATTCCTACAGAACATACCACTCCTGACCCTATCACGCTGAATCAGTTGCTGGCTCGCATGGTGGAGGCAGGATGCCAATATGTTTTCATGGAAGTAAGTTCTCACTCCATCGTTCAGAATCGTATTGGTGGACTGAAGTTCGTGGGAGGACTCTTTACCAATCTCACGCAGGACCACTTGGACTACCACAAGACTTTCGAGAACTACCGCGATGCGAAGAAGATGTTCTTCGACAACCTGCCTAAGGAAGCTTTTGCTATTACCAATATCGATGATAAGAATGGATTGGTGATGGTGCAGAACACCAAAGCAACGGTGAAGACCTACTCAGTGCAACAGATGGCAGACTTCAAGGCAAAGATTATCGAATGCCATTTCGAAGGTATGTACCTGAATATCAATGGACATGAAGTGGGTGTACAATTTGTGGGCAAGTTCAATGTGTCGAACCTTTTGGCAGTCTATGGAGCAGCCGTCATGTTGGGAGAGGACCCAATGGAGGTGCTCGTGGCAATGAGCGAGATGAAGCCTGTGAGTGGTCGTTTTGAAGCACTTCGTTCACCTGCTGGATACACAGCCATTGTGGATTACGCTCATACCGACGATGCACTGACGAACGTGCTGACTGCCATCCATTCCGTACTGGAAGGCAAGGGTAGGGTGATTACCGTTTGTGGTGCAGGTGGTAATCGCGACAAGACGAAACGTCCGAAGATGGCGAGAGCAGCCCTCAAACAGAGCGACATCCTTATCATCACCAGTGATAACCCTCGTTTTGAGGAACCACAGGACATTGTCAACGACATGTTGGCAGGACTGGAGGACGATGCCATGAAGGCACTGATTGCTCAGGAGAACAAGAAGGTGATTAGCATCGTTGATAGACGAGAAGCCATCAAAACCGCTTGCTTGTTGGCACAGAAGGGTGACGTGATTCTCATTGCGGGCAAAGGACACGAGAACTATCAGGACGTGAAAGGCGTAAAGCATCACTTCGACGACAAGGAAGAGGTGGCAAAGGCTTTTGAGGCCTAAAGTCAAAAGTCTAAGGTCAAAGGCTTGCAGTCTGTGTGGTAGCCTTAGACCTCAGACCTCAGACGTGAAACTTTATAACTTAAAACTTTAACACACAAACATACAATATATTTTTATCATGCTGTACCATTTATCAGAGTATTTGAAAGATTTGAACATCCCTGGAGTTGGAATGTGGTCTTACGTCTCATTCCGTTCCTTGATGGCAATGATGTTCTCGCTCATCATCTCGATGTGGATGGGTAAAGGCTTCATCACTTACATGAAGCGTAAAAGGCATTTGGAAAAAGCACGTGACGCTGAAATCGACCCATTTGGCGTGAAGAAGATTGGCGTGCCTTCGATGGGTGGTATTGTGATTATTACTGCCATCGTGATTCCAGCTTTGTTGTTGGGAAAACTGAACAATGTGTATGTCATTCTTTTGATTGCCACCACGTTGTGGTTCGGTCTGTTGGGTTTCCTCGACGACTTAATTAAGTTGAGGGGAAACAAGGACGGATTGAAACCAAGATGGAAACTTCTGGGTCAGTTCCTAATGGGTGCTACCATTGGTGTTACTCTTTGGCTGAGCCCCGACGCCGTTGTTCGTGAGAATGTGACGCGGGAAATCAACCAAGCAGAGGTGGTGTATCACAAGAGTGAAGCACGTAAATCGACGGTGACGACTGTTCCTTTCTGCAAGAACAACAACCTGGACTATTACGAAGCGTTCAGTTTCATTAAGAGTGGAAAGGCGAAGCGTGCTTGTGGATGGATTCTGTTTATCTTCGTGACCACTTTCGTAATTATGGCGGTGACGAACGGTTCGAATCTGAACGACGGTATGGACGGCATGTGCGCTGGCAATTCCGCCATTATTGGTACAGCTTTGGGCATACTTGCGTATGTGTCGGGACACATACAATTTGCCAGCTATTTGAACGTGATGTATATTCCCGGTTCGGAGGAGATTGTGGTGTTTATCTGCGCTTTCGTGGGTTCGCTGATTGGTTTCCTTTGGTACAATGCTTATCCAGCGAAGGTGTTCATGGGCGATACGGGAAGTTTGTCGATTGGTGGTATCATTGCTGTGACAGCAGTGATGATTCACAAGGAACTACTCATTCCGATTCTTTGTGGCATCTTCCTCGTGGAGAGTATTTCCGTGATTCTGCAAACCTCTTATGCGAAGTACGGAACTCGTCATGGCAAGAAACTGCGTGTGTTCAAACGTGCTCCATTCCACGACCACTACAGAGTGTTGCAGAGTGATTTGGACCCCAATACGAAGTATCTGATTAAGCGACCAACCACGGTGCTGCAAGAGAACATGATTACGATTCGTTTCTGGATTGTGACGATTCTCTTGGCTGCTGCAACAATCATCACTCTGAAGATTCGATAGAAATAAAACCAAACACAAAATAAAACACGACACTATTAGCATAAACACGACACGACAAAATAAGAAAGGAAAAAGTAAGATGAAACGAATTGTAGTATTAGGTGCTGCCGAGAGTGGTGCAGGAGCAGCAGTTTTGGCAAAGGTGAAAGGATTCGATGTTTTTGTTTCCGATATGTCTGCTATCAAGGATAAGTATAAGAAGCAACTTGATGAGCATGGCATTGTATGGGAAGAAGGCCATCACACGGAAGAACTGATTCTGAATGCAGACGAAGTGATTAAGAGTCCTGGCATTCCTGACTCAGCACCTATGATTGTGAAAATCAAGGAAAAGCAGATTCCGATTATCTCGGAAATTGAATTTGCTGGTCGATATACGAATGCCAAGATGATTTGTATTACGGGTTCGAATGATAAGACGACCACCACCTCTCTCATCTATTACATTCTGAAAGAGGCAGGCTACAATGTGGGTTTGGCAGGAAATATTGGAAGAAGTTTGGCGCTTCAGGTGGCAGAAGAGCATTTCGATTACTATGTGATTGAATTGTCGAGCTTCCAGTTGGATAACATGTACGACTTCCGTGCTGACATTGCTGTGCTGATGAATATCACTCCCGACCACTTGGACCGTTACGACTTCAAGATGCAGAACTATGTCGATTCGAAGATGCGAATCACTCGTAACCAGACGGAAAACGATGCTTTCGTCTTTTGGAACGACGATCCAATCGTGAAGAAAGAACTGGCAAAGTACGACCTCAAGGCAAAGCTTTATCCTTTCTCTGAATTCCACGAGGATGATGCCATTGCTTACACCGAGGACAAGGAATACGTGATTGAAAAGCCAACGCCATTCAATATGGAGCAGGAGGAATTGGCACTTACAGGCAAGCACAACCTCTACAACTCTCTTGCAGCAGGTATCACTGCCGACATTGCAGGCGTTTCGAACGAAATGATTCGCAAGGGATTGAGCAGTTTTGCCGGTGTGGAGCATCGACTCGAAAAGGCGGGAAGAGTGCGTGGCGTTGATTTCGTGAACGATTCCAAGGCAACGAACGTGGATGCTTGTTGGTATGCCCTCGAAAGCATGAAGCAGCCAACCGTGCTGATTCTGGGAGGAAAGGACAAAGGCAATGATTATTCTCACATCTTCGACCTCGTGAAGGAAAAGTGCATCGGATTGGTTTTCCTCGGTGTGGATAACTCCAAGCTCCATGCTGCTTTCGATGGCTTTGGTATTCCGATTGCCGACGTGAAGAGTATGAAGGACTGTGTGGACGAATGTTACAAGATGGCTAAGCCAGGTTCGTGCGTCTTGCTGAGTCCTTGTTGTGCCAGCTTCGACCTCTTCAAGAACATGGAGGACCGAGGCGACCAGTTCAAGGAGTGTGTGAGGAACCTTTAAAAGAATGAGTAGTGAGGAGTGAGTAGTGAGGAGTTGTTCCATCCGGATGGCGTTCCTCACTCCTCACTTCTCATTCCTCACTTAATTAATAAACGTGACAAAATGGGTAAGAAAATCTCGGACTATCTCAAACTCAACATATTCAAAGGAGACATTGGTATATGGATGATCTATTTTCTCCTTTGTATGGTATCGCTTGTTGCCATTTATAGTGCATCGAGCAACTTGACTTTCAAAAGTGGAAACCACTGGGAGCCAGTGGTGAGTCAGGCTGGTTTTTTGTTGTTTGGCCTGCTCATCATCATTGCTATCAACAACGTTCCTTGCAAGTTCTTCAAGTTGATACCACTTTTTGGTATGCCTATTGCGATAGGTATGTTGGGTTATGTGCTATTGAAGCAGCAGGGAGTGAACGATGCAGCACGTTGGATTGACATATTTGGCGTGAAGTTCCAGCCATCGGAGTTTGCCAAATCCATGCTGATTTTGCAGATAGCCGTGGTGCTCTCGAAGGTGAACCAACGCAAGAGGAAACTCTCGGAATCGCGTGCTCGAAATGCCAGTGAGACGATTGACAAAAGTATGCGCAAGGCATTCTATGTGTGTTCGGCTTATGCTTGTTTGACGTGTGGACTCATCGCTCCTGAGAATTTCTCCACGGCAGGTATGCTTTTCCTCGTGATTGCCACGATGATGTATGTAGGCAATATTCCATTGAAGTATCTGGGCAAGGGTTTTGCTGTGATTGGTGCAATAGGTGGTTTTGCTCTATTTCTGATGTTCGCTACACCTGAGGAAACCCTGAAAAACTATCGTCGTGCGCTGACATGGAAGCACCGTATCGAATCGAAATTTGTGCATTCGGATTCAAACGATGAGAATGCAACTATCAACATGGAGGAGAAATGGCAGGAAAACACGGCGCACATCGCCATTGCCAATTCCAATGTGGTCGGCTTGGGCGTGGGCAACTCCATTGAGCGCGACTTCCTACCTCATGCAGAGTCCGACTTTATTTATTCCATCATCGTGGAAGAAACAGGCATATTTGGAGGGCTTCTGGTGCTGATGCTCTATGTGATGCTCTTGGTGAGAGTGTGGAGGATAGCACAGAAGTGTGACAAATATTTCCCCGCCTATCTGATCATTGGCTTGGGGTTGATGATGGTGGTGCAAGCGTTGGTGAACATGGCGGTTTCAGTGGGGCTATTCCCTGTGACAGGACAGACACTGCCGCTCATCAGTCATGGCGGTACTTCCATCATTATCACCAGTTTCAATATGGGCATGATTCTCAGTGTGAGTCGCTATGCACAAAGCGTAACGGAGAAGGCAAAGGCTTTGGAAATGGCTTCTGCCAACGAAACCCAGGAATTTGCCAGTTCGGAAGGTATGCAATAAAGAGTCGTCTCCATCCTCACCATTCCGAGGATGGAGATGATAGCTTCAACTATTCTTATGAGAGGACGGGATAAGACCTGATGCTGATGCTTCAGGAAGGGTTTCCGACATGATGGTCGGCATTCTTTTCCTTTTCGTTTTTTCATGGAGGAAAAGAGCCTCTTTTTGCAAGAATGTAAATGCTCTTCTTGTGCGATAACTATGGAGGAAAATGGGGCAAAAAGCTCTGTTTTTTTTCAAAAAATCCAAATTTATTTGTTTATGCTTAATTTCTTGCGAAAAAAAGATAAAAAGTCAGTATTTTTTTGTATTTTTGCAAATTAAGAAAGAACTGGAAACGATATGGAATTAAAAGAACCATTGAGAGTTATCGTGAGTGGCGGTGGAACTGGTGGACACATCTTCCCTGCCGTTTCCATTGCTAATGCCATCAAGGCTGAGTATCCCGATGCAGAAATCCTGTTTGTGGGTGCTGAAGGCCGTATGGAGATGCAGCGCGTGCCTGCTGCTGGCTACAAGATAATTGGTTTGCCTATTGCAGGTTTCGACCGCAAGAACTTGTTGAAAAATGTGGTTGTTCTCTATAAGATTGCCAAGAGTCAGTGGAAAGCTCGCAAGATCATCAAGGATTTCAAACCGCATGTGGTGGTGGGTGTAGGCGGTTATGCCAGTGGACCTACGCTGAAGACGGCTGGACAAATGGGTATTCCAACGCTGATTCAGGAGCAGAATTCCTATGCCGGTGTGACCAACAAACTGCTTGCCAAGTCTGCAAAGAAGATTTGTGTGGCATACGACGGTATGGAGCGATTCTTCCCAGCTGAGAAAATCATCAAGACAGGTAATCCTGTTCGCCAGAATTTGCTCGATGCCAAGGTGACAAAAGCTGATGCAACAGAGAGTTTCGGACTCGACCCAAAGAAACGCACCGTGTTGGTGATTGGTGGAAGTCTGGGAGCGAGAACTGTGAACGAAAGCATCTTGCAGCACATTGAGGACATCCGTGGGGCAAAAGACGTACAGTTCATTTGGCAGACTGGAAAATACTACAGTGAGGAAATCCACATGGCACTTGCCAAGGAAGACCCTGTTCAGAATATGAAGGTGACGGATTTCATTTCGAATATGGATAATGCATACGCTGCTGCCGACTTGGTGATTTCACGTGCTGGTGCCAGTTCTATTTCCGAACTCTGTCTGTTGAAGAAACCTTGTATTCTGGTGCCTTCGCCAAACGTGGCAGAGGACCATCAGACGAAGAATGCGCTTGCGCTCTCGACGAAAGGTGCTGCCATCTTTGTGAAGGATAGTGATGCAAGGAATGAGTTGATTCCGCTTGCGCTGAAGACCGTGGTTGATGATGCGCAGTTGGCTTCGCTCAGCGAGAATGTAGGTAAGTTGGCTTACCATGATTCTGCCAAAAAGATTGCGGATGAAGTGGTTAAGTTAGCAGTTGAGCAGATGGCATAGAAGCCCCCCTCAGACTCCCCCGAGGGGGAGGAGAAAGGAGTGAAGCGTGAAGTGTGAAGCGTGAAGCGATGCCATCCGGACGATAAGACCTTTGACTTCAACGCCCATTATAGACACAAAATAACAAGACAATAATAGATGCAGAATTTAGACAATATACGTTCAGTTTACTTTGTTGGTGCAGGTGGCATCGGCATGAGTGCGCTTCTCCGCTATTTCCTTGGTAAGGGATATAACGTGGGAGGTTACGACAAAACTCCAAGTGAACTGACTGAGCGCCTCATTGAGGAAGGTGCTTTGATTCATTATGAGGAAAATGTAGAGTTGATTCAGGATTGTTTCAAGGATAAGGATTCCACCTTGGTGGTCTATACACCAGCCATTCCTTCCGAACATAAGGAACTGGTCTTTTTCCGTGAGAACGGTTTCGAGATTGAGAAGCGTGCGCAGGTATTGGGCTTTTTGACGAATAAGCACAAGGGACTTTGCGTGGCAGGAACTCATGGCAAGACAACCACTTCGACGATGGTTGCACACATCTTGCATCAATCTCACGTGGATTGCAATGCTTTCCTCGGTGGCATTTCCAAGAACTACGGAACCAATTATATCCTCTCTGATACGAGCGACTATGTGGTGATTGAAGCCGACGAGTTCGACCGTTCTTTCCATTGGCTCCGTCCTTGGGCAACGGTGATTACGGCAACAGACCCTGACCACCTCGACATCTATGGCACGAAAGAAGCTTATTTAGAGAGCTTCCGCAAATACACTACACTCATTCAGACTGGTGGTGCATTGATTATCCACAAGGACCTCGAGATGAAGGCAGACGTGCAGCAGGGAGTGACGGTGTACGAATATTCACGTACCGAAGGTGATTTCCATGCTGAGAACATTCGCATTGGCAATGGTGAGATATTTTTCGATTTCGTTTCTCCAAAAGGTGTAGTGAAGGATGTGCAGCTTGGTGTGCCAGTGAGTATCAATATTGAAAACGGCGTGGCTGCCATGGCATTGGCACAATTGGCAGGAGCTACCGATGAAGAACTTCGTGAAGGTATGCGTAGTTTCCGTGGTGTGGACCGTCGTTTCGACTTCAAGTTGAAGACTGATAACATCGTGTTCTTGAGCGATTATGGTCATCATCCAAAGGAAATAGAGCAGAGTGTGAAGTCTATCCGTGAACTCTATGCCGACAAGAAGATAGCAGCGATTTTCCAACCACATCTCTATACCCGTACTCGTGACTTCTATCAGGACTTCGCTAATGCACTCTCGCTGCTCGATGAAGTGTTCCTCTGCGACATCTATCCTGCACGCGAAGAACCGATTCCGGGAGTGACGAGCCAACTCATTTACGACCGTCTTCGTCCAGGTATTGAGAAGTATCTCATCCATAAGGAACAGATTCTTGATGTGGTGAAGAAAGGCGGATTTGATGTGCTGATCTCTTTGGGTGCTGGCGACATCGAAAATTTTGTGCCCGAAATTACCCGTATTCTCAAAGAGAAAGCATAGAATTGCATTGGCGTTGCTTGGGCTACGCCAAGCTGAAGTTTCAAGTTGGCTACGCCAACGTTCCAGGTTTCAAGTTGGCTCTGCCAACGTTTCAGGCCTTGAAACTTTTGAAACGGCACATTGTGCCTTGAAACCTGAAACTTGAAACTGGCACGAAGTGCCTTTGAAACTTTTAAAAAATAATAGTTCAGTGAAAGCCAAACAGATATTCAAGATTATTCTTTTTGTGGTGCTCTTCTTGGGTGTCGTCGCCTATATCACGTATGCGATGCTCGATCTTTCAGGAGGAGACCCAAAGGAAATATGTACAGAACTTTCACTTGTGGTGGAGGAGAATCCACACGCCGATTTCATTGATGCAAAACAGGTGGAGAAGATGCTTCAGGATGCCAATGTCTATCCAAAAGGAAAATTGATGAAGGATATTGATACTCGGCAGATTGAACAAATGCTGAAGGCGGACAACTTCATCGAAAGCGTGGAGTGCTTCAAGACGAATAACGGCATGGAAGTGGGGAAAGGCAAGGTTTGTGTGCGTGTCAAGCAGCGCACTCCTGTTGTTTATGTGTTGCCCGACAACGCTGCTGGCTATTATGTGGATGCTGAAGGCACCGTGATTCCCAATACTGTTTATGCCAAGAATATCGTGACGGCAACAGGAACTATTGCACAGGAATTTGCCCGTGAGCAATTGGCTCCTTTCGGTGCCTTCATTCAGAGCGATAGTTTTTGGGACAACCAAATTGAGCAGATTTATGTGTCGCTCAATTCGAAGCGTGAGCCAGTGGTGACACTTGTGCCAAGGGTTGGCGACCAAACCATCTACATGGGCTCGCTTGAAAAGTACGAGAAGAAGTTGCGTAGGATGCGCATCTTCTACGAAAAGGCTCTTGTGAAGGTGGGCTGGAACAAATACTCACGTTTTAACTTGGAATACGATAACCAAGTGGTTTGTACCAAGCGTGAGAAAAGACAATAGGGAGTCGTTTTTCGAACATTGAAACAAAATATTGAGACAACAGATTTTATTGAAACAAAATAAAACTACAATATATGGCAGACAAAGATTCAATCATCGTAGCAATTGAACTCGGTACTTCGCGTATTTCAGGTATTGCTGGTAAAAGGAAGGATGGATCTATGCAGATTCTTGCATACGCTGAGGAGAAAACCACTTCCTGTGTGAAACGAGGTATTGTTCATAACATTGACAAAACTACACAGAGCATTAAGAGCATCATTAGTAAGCTTCAGGCTTCATTGAAGTTGAACATCAATCAAGTCTATGTGGGTATCGGTGGACAGTCGGTGCGCTCAGTGAAGAGCAAGGTGCGTCGCAATATGATGACGCAAACCTACATCAATGCAGACCACATCGATGCAATGAACGATGAGAGCTATAACGTGACAGTTCCCGATTGTGAATTGTTAGGAAACTTCGCTCAGGGTTTCGTCGTTGATTCCAATGTGGTCGATGACCCTGTGGGTGTGATGGGTACCAACATCGAAGGCGAATACCTGAATGTGATAGCTCGTCGTAAACTGAGAGGTAATATCGAGAATTGTTTCAACAATACAGACGTACGTATTGCCGAAACCAAACTTTCCGCTTATGAATTGGCAAAGAACGTGCTGACCGACCAGGAGAAGCGTGCGGGCAGTGTGTTGGTGGATTTGGGTGCAGGTACAACAACCGTAGTGGTGTATAAGAACAACATCGTTCGCCACCTTGTCACTCTTCCAATCGGCTCTGCCAATATCACTCAGGACCTGATGAACCTCGAAATTGATGAGGCTGAGGCAGAAGAGGTAAAGCAGAAGTACGGCAATGCTTACATCGAGGATTCCGAGAGTTCGGATGATTACCTTTCCCAAACCTATACCACTTCTTACGACCGCAAGGTGAAGATTTCAGAGATTCAGCACATCATCGAGGCTCGTCTCACTGAAATTATTGCCAACGTGAAGAACCAAATCAGCAACACTCCATACGCAAATCAGTTGCTGGGTGGTATCGTGCTAACGGGCGGTGGTGCCAATATGAAGAACATCGAGAAGGCTTTTGCCAACCTCAATCTCAATATCGACAAGGTGCGCATTGCTCGCAGCTTGAACCAACCTGTTATCAAGAATAGTGATGTGAAGAACCTTTCCACCGATAATGGCATGGGTAATTCCATCATTTCCCTTCTCATTTCGGGCGATGCTAACTGTGTGGGTGACGAGAAATACGACCCTAATGGCAACATGTTCGACAACGACAAGAAGGAAAAGGATATTGCTGAGCGTCGTGCCAAGGAAGAACAGGAAACTAAACTCGAGAATGAAGCTCTCCAAAAGTTGGAAGAGTTCAAGAACCGTGTTCGTCAGGGTATAGAGGATGTCAATCGCAAGCAGCAGGATGTGGCTGAGAATGGCAAGGACAAGAAGTTGCGTCAGCGCGCTTCCGACTTGGCACTCGATTGCGAATCGCTCTTCTCTGAGGAATATGAGCATTGCATCGAAATCCTTTCCGCTAAGGACAAGAATAAGCAAATCATCAAGGAGGCAGCAGAACTTCGTGATAAGATGGATGCTGCTATCTCTGCTCTTCGTCACACGATTAAGGAACAGGAAGAAGCCAACAGTTTCCTCAATCGTTTGAAGAACGCTATCAACGACATGGTGAACGACTAACCGATTTCCATTGGATTACACAAAGATTATTCACAAGAACGTAAAAAGAAAGGACACAATATGCCAGAACAGAATGACAACTTTGCTCCGTTTAATTTTCCAACGGCAAACAAAAGCATAATCAAGGTTATCGGTGTAGGTGGTGGCGGTGGAAACGCCGTGAACCACATGTTCAACGAAGGAATCCACGACGTATCATTTGTCGTTTGCAATACAGATAGTAAGGCACTGGGCGACTCTCCAGTACCACTCAAACTCCAGTTGGGTAAAGAAGGACTGGGTGCAGGAAACCGTCCTGAGGCTGCCAAGAAAGCAACCGAGGAATCGCTCGACGAGGTTCGTACCATGCTTGACGATGGAACCAAAATGGCTTTCATCACCGCAGGTATGGGTGGAGGAACCGGAACTGGTGCTGCTCCACTCATTGCAAAGACGGCTAAGGACTTGGATATTCTCACGGTGGGTATCGTCACGATTCCATTCCGTTGGGAAGGAAACCGAAAGATTGACCAAGCCCTCGATGGTGTGGAAGAAATCAGTAAGAACGTCGATGCACTGTTGGTTGTGAACAACGAACGTCTGCGTGAGATTTACCAGGACCAGACTGTGACCGAAGCATTCGCACGCGCCGACGATACCCTTTGTAATGCAGCAAAGAGTATCAGTGAGATTATCACGATGCATGGTGTGATCAACCTCGACTTCCAAGATGTAAAGACCGTCTTGAAGGATGGTGGTGTGGCAATCATGAGTACAGGTTATGGTGCAGGCGAAGGTCGTGTCACCAAGGCTATTCAGGATGCACTCCATTCTCCGCTCCTCAACGACAATGACATCTATCACTCTAAGAAGGTGCTGATTCATATCATCGAACCTGGTCCAGAAGGTTCTGCTCCGCTCATGATGGAGGAAATGAACGAAATCAATGAGTTCATGGACCGTATGCAAATCGACATCGTGGAGACCAAGTGGGGTCTTTCTCGTGACCCAGAATTGCAGGACAAGGTGAAGGTGACGATTCTTGCTTCAGGCTTTGGTGTGAAGGATATCAATTCTGCCGAGATGGACAATCGTTTGGCAGAGCGTGATGAAGAAGCTCGCCGTCGTGAGGCGGAAGAAGCTGAGCGTGCTGCAGAGCGTCGCTCACGTCGTGAAGGCATCTATGGCTCCAGCAGTAAGAACGGTTATGTGCATCGTCCTGTTTATAGCTATATCTTCCGAGATGAAGACCTCGACAACGACGATGTAATCAGTAGTGTGGAATCGTCTCCTACCTACAAGCGCTACAAGAACACCCTTCGTATGCTCTCGCAGCGTTCTGAATCCAAGGAGCAGGCTCCTGTAGCTGGCGATACCATCACTTTTGGTGATGAAGGATAGTTAAATGATGAATGAAGAATGAAGAACGAAGAATGAGTTTTACTTACTTCGCTTCATTCTTCACTCTTTACTTTTCACTTTTCACTCTTCTTTCTCATTCTCAAAACATTCAATTTCAAACAATATGGCACTTTTTGAAAAAGTTAGTAGCGATATTATTGCTGCGATGAAGGCAAAGGACGCTGTTCGTCGCGATACCCTTCGTAATGTGAAGAAGTATTTCTTAGAGGCAAAGACTGCTCCAGGAGCAAATGATGAATTGACGGATGACGCTGCTCTGAAGATTCTCCAAAAATTGGCAAAACAGGGTCGTGAGTCTGCTGAAATCTATCTTGGACAAGGACGCGCAGACCTTGCTGAAGAGGAAATGGCACAGGTGCGTGTCATCGAGGAATATCTTCCAAAGCAACTCTCAGAAGAAGAACTTGAGACAAAGCTGAAGGAAATCATCGCCGAAGTGGGTGCTTCTGGTCCTCAGGACATGGGTAAGGTGATGGGTGTTTCTACCAAGAAACTTGCTGGACTTGCTGAAGGTCGCGCCATCTCAGCTTGTGTGAAGAAGCTTCTAACGCAGGGATAGTATATTCTTTTAGGGATTCCTTGTCTTCATCGAACATCTTGGAATCTTTTTTCAAATACAAATTTAAAAGGGAATCAGAATAGCTCTGGTTCCCTTTCTTTTCTCACTTTTTTTGTTTGAGACATTGTCGGTATTCTGAAAATCACTTCCGTCCAACCGACTGATAATAAATTAGAATATGTAAGAATTGAATGATTCTAATTCAGATGCATAAGGCTTTGTTCTATATGGCTGTAAATGACACGTAGATGCCTTGTAAGGCTTATGCGTCGATGTTTGCGTAAGTTGCATTACGCTCAATGAATTCGCGGCGTGGAGCCACGTCTTCGCCCATCAGCATGGAGAAAGTATAGTCTGCTTCAGCAGCGTCATCGATGGTTACTTGAGTGAGCAGACGTGTTTCAGGATTCATGGTGGTGTCCCAAAGCTGCTCTGGATTCATTTCACCAAGACCTTTGTATCGCTGAATGTGAACACCTGCACCCGTCTCGGTTCCGTCACCGTATTTGTCAAGGAAACGCTGCTTTGCCACATCGTCGTAGCAATACTCACTCACCTTACCCTTCGTACACTTGTAGAGAGGTGGGTTGGCAATGTAGAGACGACCGTCGCGAATCAGCTGAGGCATGAAGCGGAAGAAGAGAGTCATGATGAGGGTGGCAATGTGCGCACCATCCACATCGGCATCCGCCATGATGATGGTCTTGTAGTAGCGAAGCTTCTCGTAGTTAGCCTCCTTCGTGTCTTCTGGGTTGAGACCGAAACGAACGCCGAGAGCCTGGATGATATTGTTCACCTCTTCGTGTTCGAATGCTTTGTGCCACATCACGCGCTCCACGTTGAAAATCTTACCACGGATAGGAAGGATTGCCTGGAAGTGACGGTCACGTCCTTGCTTTGCAGAACCACCTGCGGAATCTCCCTCCACGATGAACATCTCGCAGTTAGCTGGATCGCGGTCGGAGCAGTCAGCCAATTTTCCTGGCAGTCCACCACCCGTCATTGGGTTCTTGCGCTGAACACTTTCACGAGCCTTGCGAGCTGCTACACGAGCCGTGGCAGCCAAAACCACCTTGTCAACGATGAGTTTTGCCTCCTTTGGATGCTCTTCCAAATAGTTGGTCAGTGCCTCGTAAACAGCTGAACCCACAGAGCCAGCCACTTCGCTGTTACCGAGCTTCGTCTTGGTCTGACCTTCGAACTGAGGCTCAGCTACCTTCACGGAGATGACAGCGGTAAGACCTTCGCGGAAGTCCTCGCCCGAAATCTCAATGTGCTGCTTTTCCAGTTTCTCTGTCACACCGTTATCATCGGCATACTTCTTCAGTACGCGTGTGAGTGCCGTGCGGAAACCAGTGAGGTGGGTACCACCTTCTATGGTATTGATATTGTTGACGTAGGAGTGTAGGTTTTCAGAGTACGAAGTGTTATACATGATAGCCACTTCAATTGGCGTGTTGTTACGCTCAGTGTTGAGGTAAATCACATCGTCGAAAAGATGGGTGCGGGTGGAATCCAAATAGCGCACGAAATCGCGCAAACCGCCCTGAGAGTAGAACACCTTCTTGCGGATGCCTTCGATGCCCTGTTCAGCATTCACGTCGAGACGCTTGTCAGTCAACGTGATGGTGATGCCTGCGTTCAAGAAAGCAAGCTCGCGCATACGGTTGGCAAGGATGTCATATTTGTAAGTAGTAGTGATGAAAATAGACTTGTCGGGCCAGAATTGCTGACGAGTACCGCGCAAATCCGTTTCGCCCACCACTTTCACGTCGTACTGAGGCTTACCGCAAGCGTATTCCTGCTGATAGATTTTGCCATCGCGGAACACCTGCGAAATCATTTTGCTACTCAAACCGTTCACGCAACTCACACCCACACCGTGCAGACCGCCGGAGACCTTGTAGGAGCCTTTGTCGAACTTACCACCTGCGTGCAGCACAGTCATAACGACTTCGAGTGCTGAGCGGTGCTCTTTTTCATGCATATCTACAGGAATACCACGACCGTTATCCTGAACTGTGATGGAATTGTCTTCGTTGATGGTCACTTCGATGTGCGTACAGAAGCCAGCCAATGCCTCGTCGATAGAGTTATCGACAACCTCGTACACGAGGTGATGAAGTCCTTTCTCACTGATGTCACCTATATACATGGCAGGGCGCTTGCGCACTGCCTCCAAGCCCTCCAGGACTTGTATGTTACTCGCTGAATAATTCTGTTCTGCGAGGATGTTTTCGTCTTCCATTAAACCTTGTTTTAAATCGATACAAAGTTACGAAAAAATCCCCGAAAAACGAAACTTTTCAAGGGCGAATTTCGACTGTTTTTCCCCTTTAAGTTTTTTTAAATTTTCAAGTCAAAAAGCTAACTATTCAGCGAATCGGAAAAGGTTCTGCCTGACAGGGCACTCCTTGATATTATTCGCTGAACAGTTACGAAAAAGATCAAACTGATAAAGATTTTTCTTTCTTTTTGTTTGCTTTCACAAAAAAGGTATATTTGCAAAAATAATAAGAAAAAACTATGGCAACAATCGTTTTACAAGTTCCAGACGAGAACCTTGTAGCTAAAGTTAAACTGGCATGCAAGATGTTAGTAGGCGTGACTTCGGTAAAGGTGCAGAAAAATAATACTCCAAAAGAACTTGACGTAACCAAGACAACTGGCTTCAAGAATGCTTTAGAGGACGTGAAACACGGAAGGGTAACCAAGTATGATTCTTTGGAAGACTTTTACAAGGAAATGGGACTAATCTTTTTATGAAGGTCGTTTAGACGATTGCTTACTTTTTCTTGCAATTCTTCTGGTAATTCTACAATGTGCGAATACATAATTGTCCTTTTTTTACATCACAAATGCCTTTGTGAACAGAAGCTAAGTTCACCACACCAGGCATTTTGTGTGCAAATTTAATCAATAATTACCAAGAATATGATGAATGATGAAATAAAGATTGTAATTCAACTTTCGTTAGTTGAAAGTAGTCGAAGACGTTAAAAATTGACAAACTCAGTGATTGTGGGGAATAATTTTATAACGTAAAGTTTGGTGGAAGAGGGGAAAAAACTATTTTTGCGGAAAATACATGTTCCTATATATGTTTAGCATTTTAAGAAATAACAGAATGTTCGAATTAAGGGGTAATCGTTCTTTCTTAAGAACGGATTATGAAATACAATCTATTGATAAGGATGAGGCAGATCATGCATTTAAGCTATATAAAAAACAATACCTTGACACTCTTCTCAAATCGAATGGTTTTCTTAAATATAAAACAAATGCATACGTCAGACGCAATCAAGTAGATGTGTTAGAGTTTATTGACTTGCAGAAAGAAAAGAGCGGATCAAGAACTTTCACTGTTAATTATGGTCTGACTGTACTTTATATCCCACATGGATTCATTAACTGGGATATAAACGAAAGAATAGGAATTCTAATCTGTAATAAAGATATTTGGTGGGATTTTGCTAACGATACTATAGCAAAAGTTAGCTTTGAGAATGTGGCAAAAGCTATTGAAGAGTTTGTCATACCATGGTTTGATGCTCGTTCAAATGATGATTCCATTAAGAAAATGCTCTTAGATGATAGAGAAGAATATGGATGGAGTAGATATAAACAAGCATGGCTTGAGGCGATAGATCATCGCTGCAATCTTTCTGAAACGATTGAAGAAAACATCAAATTATTCAGATTACCCAAAAGCCTTTCATGATTTCGATAGATCCCAATTTTATGAAACAGATACTTGCTATAGTCCTATTGTTTTTATCAAATGTCATATCCGTAAAAGGGCAATGTGACATGCTGATTGATTGTTCTGTCGAGATTCCATCAACTTCCCAAGTGGCATTGAAAATGCTTTTCCCTGATGGGAAGAGTGCCATAGTGTTTGATGACACCGTCAAACAGATGCAAAAGGAATTTCGTTTGGAGCAACTTGGCGAATATCGGATGGCGATATTTTTTACCAATTCCATATCGGGCAGGGATTCATTAGAGAGAACTTTCACACTGACAGGTGAAGAATACAAGGTGGAAACAATCGCTCATTTTTGGAGACAGAAAAAAGACTTGTCTGATTGGAAATGCAAAGACTCCATCAACTCTGGTAGATTTACCATTACCAATTATTCTTATCCTTCTCCGTTGGTTAAGATGAAGTTCTTGCGTAACAATATGGATAAGATTGGCGAGATTCCTGGCCCACAGTTTCTTGTCAAGAATGAAAGTGCGGACACGCTTTATGGGGAATGGCTTCCAGGCTTTTTATGGGGTTCACTTTCCAGATGGGTTGAAGGAAAATATGTGGGAAATCTCGTCGGTCAGATTTGTACAGACTGGGACTACGAACCACCACTTTATCCTGACTCCGTTAAAATGGCATGGGTGGCGAGTGACGGGAAGAGAGTCCCTCCTGGCAAGTACCGATTCAATTTGTATTATTCCACAGAGAATAACATAAAAGGCGCAGCAACGAAAATTTTTGAATCCGATACTTTCAGATGGTGGAGTTCCGTACAAAACTGGCACCTATTGACATGTGAGTTTGAAACAAAGGAGCTCTTCAATCCCCTTTCACAATAGTATATCTGAATTTATCAGCAAAACTGATAAACATAATTCTATAGATGCTTTACCTTTGCAGCGATATTCAAAATAACAAAAAGTATCAGTATGAAAACTATTTATGAATGTTCGCAAAGTAAAACCGTGAAGTACTACATGAAACTGATTGCTTTGCTTGCCGATGAATGTGCAGAATGGTTGAAGACATTGCAGTAATGGCATAAAGCATTGAAATCTCTACATTCCCATTTATGAGCGAGCTGAGAAAAGAGGGAAAACTGTTTCCGCTATGCCGAGGCGAAACTATCAAAGCCAAAGACACCTTTGAATGTACTGAATCATTCCTTCGCTTTTACTTAATCTTTAGTTCGGCGCAAGCCAACCTTTAGCTCGACGATAGTCAATCATTTCTTTGATTGTAGTGGCATTTTCCTTTGCTTTTACTGAAAAACCGAGCCCTCAACGAAATTATAGCGAACCTTCGCCATCGCCACGCCGAAGGCTCGCCAAGTCGATGACGAACCTTCGGCAACTAGTTGGATTCAAAGAATCGGTTCAGTCAATCCACACATGAGGTTGGCTTACGCCGAGCTGAAGGTTCTGAAAATCCCAGAAAGCCGTCCCTCCAACTCCCCCAAAGGGGAGGGGATACCATCCGGATGGAAAAAAGCTAACGCCCATGCTGATGCCCCTATTTCACCATTTCATCTTGTTGCACCAACTGGCGTAAAGATTTGCTTTCTGTATATTTTTTCATAACTTTGCAAAAAAAAATAAACAAACAGATAAATCGGAAATTGTATGGATTTAATTGAAGATGAGATAAGAAAACAAATAAGTGCTATAGGTCGATTATGGCGCTTTTCTGAGCATAATCCCAAAATTTCATCGGATATAGTTGATGCTTGGGATAGACTTATTGATGATTGGATTGAAGATAAAACAATGCCATTAATAGTCCGTAGAAGCAAAGAACTACGTGGTCATATATATCATCACTCAAGTGGCAGGGAGATTGTTGTGTCTGATAATACTATTGCAATTTGGGTCTCTAACAAAGTTTTAAGTGGAGAAATAGAGACTTTGTCTCATATTAAAGAATTGTTAGAGCTTGATGAAATCCCTATTACTTTCGCCTTTAAAAAAGATGAGGTTATAGGAGCGAGATATACCAAAACTCTTGGTAAATATGCATTGAAAGATTGGAAGGTTTGTCATATTGATCCAATTGGACTAAACACAAAAACTAATATCGTGGATATTCCAATAAAGGTTTTAGAAGAACATTTTCGAAAATACGCTAGCCCTAAAAACATTTTCCTTTTGCCTCAAGCAATTGGAGGCTTAGGAGAAATTCCAGAATTCATCAATGAACAAAGGTAAATTCCTATTCATCGATGCTGACAAATAGATATTTCTTTACAGGAAAAACTCGAAGGGCTGATGTGACTACAGGCTGAGATGGAATGAAATGTAACCTCTGATAACGCACATGAACTAACAAGAGAAAGGATGACAGAGAAAGACTGATTACAAAATGAATCAAATCAAAGACTATAAAAAAACAAAACTTGCTTGCTATCTTGGTTTTGTAACGCAAGCTATCGTGGCGAATTTCACTCCGCTGCTATTCATTGCTTTTCATCGTGAGTATGGAATCCCCATAGCAAGTCTGGCTTTGATTCCTGCTGTTTTCTATGTCGTGCAGTTGGTCACGGACTTCCTCTGTGCCAAGTTCAAGAACATTGACTATCGCAGGAGCATCATCGTCTCGGAGGTAACTGCGGCATTGGGACTTGCAGGATTGGCGTTTGTGCCAGCGCTCTTCAGCAATCCGTTGGTGGGGATTCTCATCTGCGTGTGCGTATATGCCGTGGGGAGTGGTCTTATTGAGGTTCTTTGCAGCCCAATTATCGAAGCTTGCCCTTTCCCTAACAAGGAGAGTATGATGAGCCTGCTACATTCATTTTACTGCTGGGGAGCAGTAGGGGTGATTGTGGGTTCCACGCTCTTCTTTACGCTCTTCGGACTGGACAACTGGCGAATTCTGGCTTGCCTTTGGGCATTGATTCCACTCTATAACATCATCAATTTTGCTACTTGTCCCATTGAACCCATTGTCGAGGATTCTGAGGGCATGAGCATGAGTCAGCTGCTTGGGAAACGGATGTTCTGGATTTTCCTACTTTTGATGGTGGCTGCAGGAGCCTCCGAGAGTTCTATGGCACAGTGGACATCTGCCTTTGCGGAAGCATCTTTAGGCGTTGACAAGGCTATCGGTGACTTGGCGGGACCATGCGGCTTTGCTTTCTGCATGGGACTTGGGCGACTTTGGTATGGGAAGAAAGGTCAGAAGCTCGACCTCTCAGCCTATATGAAAGCTGCTGGTGTTCTGTGCTTTGCTGCCTATCTGACGGCATCCTTGTCGTCTGTTCCAATCATCAGCTTTGCGGGCTGCATGATGAGCGGCTTGGCTGTAGGTATCATGTGGCCTGGCTCCATCAGCCTCACTTCGGCACGAATGCCTACTGGCGGCACTGCCCTTTTTGCACTGCTCGCACTGGCTGGAGATGTGGGTGGAACGCTGGGACCATCGCTTGTGGGACTTTGTACCAAATCCAGCGAGAATGACATCCAGAACGGTCTGCTTGCAGCATCAGTCTTTCCAGTTCTTTTAGTGATATGCCTTCTCTGCCTTCGTAGTGGAAAAGTAAAGAAAGAGACTGCTCAGTAAGAACAAAAAAAGCCGTGTTTCGATTGAAACACGGCCAAGTCCTTAAGCTATGACTTATGATTCTATTCCTTGCGGAATAATTACATCTTGTTGATGAGCTTAGCAGCACCCGACTTGAGGTTAGCAGCCTTCTTCCAGTGGATAATGTTCTGCTTAGCAAGCTTGTCGAGCATCTTCTGAAGTTTTGGGAACATAGCAGTTGCTTCTGCCTTGTCCTTGGTGTTGCGAAGATCGCGGAGCGCATTACGCATAGTCTTAGCGTAGTAGTGATTGTGAAGCTTGCGAGTCTTGTTCTGACGAATGCGCTTGATGGTTGATTTGTGATTTGCCATTTTCTTTGTTTATTTTTTTGATTGTATTAAAATAAAAAAAGGAAGTACGATGTGGTATGGCTTTGTGGACCTCGCACCCATCTTCCTGTTCATTTGGTAGCCTATAGCAGAGTCGAACTGCTCTTTAGAGAATGAAAATCTCTCGTCCTAACCGATAGACGAATAGGCCAGCCTGAGGCATATTTGCCAGCATTCCTCAGCCACTTGGGCGGAAATGCGGTTGCAAAGGTAAGGACTTTTTCGATACTGACAAAATATTTTTCAAAAAAAATGACTCTCAAACATCATTTTCTCTCTTGAGATGGCTTTTTGTTGGAGTTCTTATGGGAATTTGCAACGTTTTCACTAACTTTGCAGATGGCTTAAAGAGCGTGTTCCTTTTCATTAAATGCGTTTTCGTGGCATAGTACTTCGGACGGTGAAATATCAGGATTCGAGTTTAATTGTTGATTTTTTCACGGCTTCTCACGGGCGGCTTTCGTTCGTGACGCATGTGTCGCATTCGTCGCGGAAGTCATCGCTGGGCGCATCGTTCTGGCGTCCACTTAACTTGTTGGAGTTCGAATCCGAACTGCCCGTCCAGAATGCTCGCCGTTTGCCCCGCCCGAAGGATGTGCGTGTGTATGAGAACTATGTTGACATTCCCTACAATCCTTTGAAATCCACGTTGGCGCTGTTCCTCTCCGAATTCCTTTCGCATGTGCTTCGTGACACGCAGAGCGATACACCCTTATATAATTATATAGAGTATTCGCTTCGCTGGTTGGATGCGGCTACGGAGCATTACAGCAACTTCCATCTGGTCTTTCTGATGCAGCTCACGCAGTTTGTCGGCATCTATCCCAATCTCAGCGATTACGCGCCACGTCGTTTCTTCGACCTTGTGCAAGGCACCTATTGCTATGGGCAGCCTCCTCATTCTTCTTTTTTGTCTCCCGAGGAGGCGCAGTTGCTCCCAACTCTTTTCCATATGAACTACTCGAATATGCATCTGTTCCGTTTCAATCGCCAACAGCGGTGGCGATGCCTTGAAGTCATCAACAACTACTATTGCGTGCATTTTCCGCAGTTCCCGCAGTTGCGCTCCCTTTCTGTCCTTCGAGAAGTGTTCGATTAAGGCTAATTGTTTGTAATTGCGTCCGATTTTTCCTCAAAAAGTCAAAAAACTCATAAGTTTTCATGTAAAATCAAAAGAAAGTGCTAATTTTGCAGACAAATTGCAAAAATGTGCATTCATGGAAACTGAAGGTCAAGAATTTAAGATTGATGTCGATGCCATTGTGCGCGACAAAGCGGGGACGAAAGCTAAGTACATCCCAGGCTTCATCATTTCATGGCTGAAGAAAGTATTGCATCAGGACGAGGTCAACCGTTTCATTACGGGACGTGCCGCAGGAAAGTATGGCATTGATTTCCTCGATGAATGTGTGGATTACTTGGAGATGGACATCACCGTGAATGGATTGGACTCCCTTCCCACCAACGAAGGCGGACGCTATTTCACCATCGTGAGCAACCACCCACTTGGAGGTGAGGACGGTGTGGCATTGGGCAAACTCGTTTGTCACAAGTGGGACAGCAAGATGGTCTATTTGGTGAACGACATCCTCATGAACCTCAAAGGACTCGCACCTCTTTGCATCCCTATCAACAAGACTGGTTCGCAAAGTCGCAACTTCCCAAAGATGGTGGAGGCAGCTTTCCAGAGCGAGAAGAACGTGGTGATGTTCCCTGCAGGACTCTGTTCTCGCAAGCAGGACGACGGCACGATTCGCGACCTCCCTTGGAAAAAGACCTTCATCACGAAGAGCATCCAGTATCAGCGCGACGTGATTCCTGTTCATTTCAGTGGACACAATTCCGACCGCTTCTACAACATCGCACGTCTTTGCAAGAAGTTCAATCTCAAGTTCAATTTCGCCATGCTCTATCTCGTCGATGAGATGTACAAGAATGTGGGCAAGAAGTTCACCGTCAGCTTTGGCGAACCAATCCCTTGGCAAACCTTCACCGACAAGTCGAAGAGCCATGCGGAATGGGCACAGTGGGTGCAGAACAAGGTGTATGAACTCTAATTCAGAAAACAATTAGCAATCAAATATGGAAAGAGAAGAAGAAATCATTGCGCCTATCCCCGTCGAACTCCTGAAACAGGAACTTACCGAGGACAAGCTTCTTCGCAAAACAAACAAAGGCAACAACGAAATTTACATAGTCACTTGGCACAACGCTCCCAATGTGTTGCGCGAGATTGGTCGTTTGCGTGAAATAGCCTTCCGTAGCGATGGCGGTGGCACTGGCTTGGCTTGCGACCTCGACGAATTCGACACTTGCGAGAACTGCTACAAGCAGATTGTGCTTTGGAATCCCGAAGCCAACGAAATCATTGGAGGCTATCGATACATTTATGGAGAAGATGTGGATTTCGACGAGAACGGACAACCCATTCTTGCCACCAGCCACATGTTCCATTTCTCGGATGCTTTCATCCGTGACTATCTGCCTAACATGATAGAGCTGGGACGCTCCTTCGTCTCCCTCAAGTACCAGTCCACCCGTGCTGGCGTGAAGGCAATCTTTGCCCTCGACAATCTCTGGGACGGCATCGGTGCGGTCACTGTCATTCTTCCTAATGTGAAGTACCTCTTTGGAAAGATGACCATGTACCCAACCTACAACCGCCGTTGCCGCGACATGATTCTCTATTTCTTGGGCAAGCATTTCGAGGACACTGAGCACCTTGTCTATCCTTTCCATCCCATCAAGATGGACCACGAAAGCAAGGAGTTCGATGAATTGTTCAGCGAGAAGGAATTCAAGGAGGACTATCGCATCCTGAACCGCGAAGTTCGTGCGGCAGGACTCAACATTCCGCCATTGGTGAACAGCTACATGAACATTTCTCCAACGATGAAGTTCTTCGGCACTGCCATCAACGACGAGTTTGGCGACGTGGAGGAAACAGGCATCCTCATCACCATTTCCGAAATTTTCTCAGACCGCTTGGACCGACACATCAACACTTTCACTCAGAACATTTAAGGATAAAATAATGATGATTGAGCCCACCTTTTCAAGTGGGCTCAATTACGTTTTAAGTGGGCTCTGTCAATATGGAAAAAAAGTCTTTACGAGTGGCAAGTATCGACGCAATGCGTGCCTTGACCATGATGCTGATGTTGTTCGTCAACGACATTCCCAGCCTGAAGGGCGTTCCGCATTGGTTGTTCCATGCAGCTGCCGATGAGGATATGCTGGGATTTTCCGACACCATCTTCCCTGCGTTCCTGTTCTGCGTGGGTATGTCGGTGCCTTTCGCCATCGATAAACGTCTGAAGCGAGGAGAGACGCAATTCAGTGTACTTAGCCACATCCTTTGGCGCAGTTTTGCTCTCATCGTGATGGGACTCTTCACCCTCAATTGCGACACAGGCTCCAATTGCTTGTCTTATCTCTCTTTTTCGCTGCTGATGGTACTTGCCTTTTTCCTGATTTGGACCGATTTTCATCATACAGCATTGAAAGGAAACACCATCTTCATCAACATATTGAAGACGGTGGGTGCGCTCTTGCTGGTAGGCATTATTGTGAGATACGACCTCGCGGGCAAGCACTTCGAATTTGGTTGGTGGGGCATCCTCGGACTCATAGGATGGAGCTATCTGGTCACGGCTCTTGCCTATCTGGTCTGCCGCCGAAGAATGAAATGGGTGATGGTGGCAAGCATCATTGCCATACTTCTTTGCATACTCAATAGCAGTAAGATGATTCCGCAGGAATGGTTTGCCCGCAATATCATTCTGTCGTTCGTGCCGGGAGGATGGTCAGGCCATGCCTTGTGTATGTCAGGACTCGCAGCAGCCATGATCATGCGGCATTACAAAAGTCAGGAAGCTCACACTCGACTGATGTTGGTGTTTCTCGTCATTGGCATCCTGATGCTATTGGCTGGCATCGTATCTCATCCATACTGGATTATCTCAAAAATTCAGGGAACACCCACATGGGTGTTCTTCTGCCTCGCCATCTATTTCCCACTCATGGCCTACTTCTATTGGCTTTTCGATATGAAAGGAAAAACATCTTGGACTTGGTTGATAGCTCCAGCTGGTACTTCTACGCTCACCTGCTATCTGCTACCTTACTTGTGGTATCCACTTCGCGATACCTGCCACTGGAACCTGCCTGAGAGTGTTTGGTACGGCATTTCGGGCATTCTCATCTCCTTGGTTTATTCGCTCGTCATCATCCAGATGGTGAGAGGATTGGAGCGCATAAACCTTGTGGTGAAGCTGTAGGAAGGGATTGGGAATGTGAAGAATGTAGAATGATGAATGGGAGAATACATTTTTCTCTTTGGAGAAGAAATAAATTGGACTTTTTTTGGCTTTTTTGTCGCATTTCTTTAATTTTGCAAAATGAAGATAGGTGTTGAAGAAGTGATATATTAAATTGGATATTATCATAACATCATTAATCATTATTACTATTATGAAACCATTTATGCTTTCCATGTTTTCAATTCTCGGGATTTTTTTCTTTCCCCAAATGATGATGGCTGATGACGGAGATTCCCTCTCATGCTATCCGAGATCATCATTGAGCTACGCGATGATTTCTCCGAATGAAGGGGAAAAGTTGACATTCGGCAACGAAAGAATACATGTGCGGCAGAAGCAGAACGAGGTGGCGGAAGTACCCGATGGTGCGATATTAGGTGATGTAAACAAAGACAAGGATGTGGATATCAGCGATGTGGTGTTTCTTGTCAACTATATTCTTTCAGGGGAAAGTGCTATAGGAGCAATTGATATGTTGAGTGCTGACATCAACAGAGATTCGGCTATAGATATCAGCGATGTGGTTGGATTGGTGAATATGATTCTGGCAGGAATAAGGATTTATCTCTTCTGCCCAGACGAACACCACCCACATCTGATCGACCTCGGCTTGCCTTCAGGCACAATGTGGTCTTGCTGCAATGTGGGTGCCGATTGTCCTGAAAGCAGCGGTGGCTTCTATGCTTGGGGCGAGACGGAGGAGAAAGATAAGTATAATTGGAGCACGTATATCCACTGCGACGGTTCGATGGACACCTGCCATGACCTTGGTGGAGATATTGCCGGCACTAAGTACGATGTGGCGCACGTGCAGATGGGTGGATTATGGCGGATGCCATCCTACGAACAACTCTCTGAACTGCTTGAGAACTGCACCAACGAATGGACCAAAGTCAATGGCGTCTATGGTTGCAAGTTCACAGGAACCAATGGCGGCTCCATCTTCCTACCTGCTGCGGGCTACCGATGGTGGAGCGGCTTCGTTGATGTTGGTTCCTGCGGCTATTGTTGGTCGTCAACTCCTTATTCTTCCTACCCATTCTTCGCATACAGTCTCTATTTCAGTTCGGGTGGTGCGGGTACGAGCGACTTTCGCTACCAAGGTCGAACAGTCCGACCTGTTATTAAATTTTAGGTAGGTTCTAACAATGTTGTCGGATTGATTCTATTTTTTTATCATTACTTAGAATATGATTATCCTGCCCTGCGGTTTGCGATAGCTATCGCCCAGTGAGCCGCCGAGCGTCTGGCTCAGATAGTTGATGACCACATCGCGTACTGTTAGCGTGGTGGCACGTATCACGGGACAATCCTTCAGCATGTTGTAGAAACCGCCGCCCTTGTAGTAGGAAGAAATTGCCACGGCGTATGTGCGCTGGGGATCGATTGGCTTGTAACTGTTGGAAACTGCGTCCAGCACCTCCACATCGGTCACGCTATGCGTCGCGGTATGCACCTTCAAGCGCATCCCCGACACCTGCGGAAACTGTAAGTCGTTCTTCGGTGTCTGTTTTGTGCATTCTTTCAGCATGTCGAGCAGTTGCTGTCCTGTCACCCCGATGACGCTCATGATGTTCTCGTATGGCAGCATGGCAACGATGTCACCGTATGTGATTTCTCCTGCTGCAATGTTTTTTACAAAACTGTTGCCCGTATGCAAACCTATCTCAGCCTTCATCTCTATGCGTAAGGCATCCGTCACCATGTCGCCGCCGTTGGTCTCCTCGTGCTCCACCAGCAGTGTTCCGTCGGCATCAGCTACCGTCAGTTCGTAGTCCGACGTGCATACCACCGTCTCCGACACCGCCTGTGCCTCGCGTTTCACACTATCGACTGTTGCTGCCACACGTTCGCTTTCGTTCGTGATGTCGTCGATGGCGATGAGGCTGGTGGAGATGGTGCCGTCAGGAGCTATGACCATCTTTCCCACGTTCCTCATGTGGTCTCCAGCCTGCGTGATGATGATGTCCTTGCCATCTGCGTTCCGCACCTTGTCGCCCTCAATGCTGGAGTGGCTGTGAGAATCTATCACCGCGTCGATGCCTCGTGTGGCGGCTATCAGCTTGTGGGAACTGACGCCCATGGCTTCCCACTCGCCGATGTGCGAAAGAAGCACCACCCAGTCGGCTTGTTCCTCGTTGCGAGCCTTATCTACCGCCTGCTGCACTAACTCGTAGAGGTCTTTGGCATGAAGGTCGTAAAGCAGTTGACCATGCTCGTCGTAGAACGCATGTTGCTGAAGCTGCATGGTCTCTGGAGCCAGTGCGCCGACGAAGGCAATGCGTTTGCTGCCATACTGCTTGATGATGTATGGTGCAAAAACGGGCTTATCCTCTCCGTAGTGATAGTAGTTGGCACAAGTCACAGGAACGTCCAGTTGACCAAGAAGCCTTTCCATGTGGTCGCCACCATAGTCGAATTCATGATTGCCGATGGTGATGATGTCGTAACCCACGTTGCGCATGATGTCGATGATATAGCTACCCTTGGAGATGGCGCCCAAAGCACCGCCCACCATGAAGTCGCCCAGACTGACAGTCACCACGTGCGCCGTGTCTGCTTTCGACATGGCATCTCTCAGACCCGCAAACCGACTGTATCCACCCGTCTCGCAGTGCGTATCGCCTTCAAAGACTATCACGATGCTCTTCTCCTCCGCCGTCCGCGAATGCCCGTTGTCATTATTCGTGGAGCAAGCCGCAAGCACCAGTCCTACCATCGTCATCATCAGATATGTAATGAATGCGTGTCTCATGTCCTTTTATTGCTGTAGCGATTGATGGGTCTCAGTCAATCTTTGGCAAAGTTATCAATAATTTCTTGAAATAAAGCAACAATATCCCTTTTTGTGATGATTCGTTTCCATTTGCTGGTGCTCCCCTTTGATTGTACTGACGTTCTCCTTCGATTATGCTGAACCTCACTTTCGAATATACTGAACGATTCCTTTGATTTTACTGAAGTGTTGAGCCCTCAACGTTAACATGGCGAGCGCTCGTTATCGCAACGCCGAGCGCTCGCTGATTCGATAACGAGCCCTCGGCAACTAGTTGAATCCAAAGAATCGGTTCAGTCTATCCAAAAATTTGCTTCTGATAATCCCCCAATTCGCTTTAGAAAATACTTTATAGCGCTGCATTAAAAGTGTCTTTTACGAAAAAACGAGTCAACAAATTTCCACAAATGATTCAAAAGTCTCTACGGAGTATAGGAGTAAAGGAGTTTTGAAAAAGAGGAACAATGAAATAAGCTCCAATACCCCTAAAAGTCCGTAGAAAAAATGGTGAGTCAACAAATTGCCACAAATGACTCAAAAAACTCTAAGGAGGATAGGAGTTATAACAGGTTCATGGCTTTCAGGAATTGCCGTTGTTGCTTGTTGGGTTTTTCCACCCGTCGTATGCTCCAGTCGGAAGTGTTGACGTAGAGGCCGGCTTCGCGAAGGTAGCTGTCGTAGTCGATGTCGTCGGTTGTGTCCACCAAACGTCGGATGTCCGTCAAAGGCTGTCCTGCAATGTCGGCGACTTCTGCCCAAAACTCTTCCTCCGTGAATCCACGTTGAAGTTGTTGGTAATACTTCTGGTACAGTCGGCGCATCACATCGTCGAGCGAGTGCTGCTGATGGGTTTTGCGTCGGATGTCAATGTCCATCAGCAGACCGATGGCAGGGCCCTTGAAGTAGTAGTTCACCCTCACATCTTGCCCGTTGTCGTCGTCGTTCATGAAGTTGAGCCAGATGTCATAGCTGCTTTGTCGCAGACTTGCATGGCGCTGACCTTCGTAGGGAGCGTAGAGGCTGAAGTACGTGGAGAGCAATTCCAAAGCTTCTTCGGGTGTTGCGATACCAGCATAGCGCAGCAGACGGAACTCATAGTAGCAGGTGAGTCCTTCGCTCACCCAGAGCATCGGCGTAATCGCCTCGTGGTTGTAGTCGATGGGCCACAATTCAGCGGGGCGTATGCACTTCACGTTGTAGAGATGGAAGTATTCGTGTGTGGTGAAAGCCAGGAATTTCACATGCGACCTACGCGACGGGAAATAGTATGTGCCATCGGTGTAGCAAGCCTGTGAATTGAGGTGCTCCAGTCCACCGCCTCCTTCGCCCATGTGGATGAGGCAGTAGTTGTAGTAAGGGATGTCACCCATCATTTGGGTGGTGGCACTGACAATCCGTTTGAAGTCCTGCTCAAAGCCGATTTCCTCGATTCCATCGGGAGTTTCGATGGCAAAGGTGTAGGGGTGTCCTTCGTGTTCAAACTCCTTCACGTAGTGGTTTCCCAAGAGGAAAGGTGAGTCGTAGAGTGTATCAAAGTCCTTGGCAGTGAACGTATTGCCATCCTTGGTTTGAGGCAGCAACCCCGTGGAAATATGTTGCCACGAAGAAGGCATTTGTAAAGAAACCGATACGGGATGGTTGATTTCTCCGTCAACATGCATGAACACGCCTGCTGGAGCAATGAATGCCGCGGAACCATCCACCCGACTGGATGCCACGTCTCTTTTGTTCGCGTAGATGCGGTAGGAAATTGTTGCCTCTTGGCAGTCCGACGTCTGAACGCGCCATCGGTTCATGCCTTCCTTGCGCCAAGAGAGGCGATTTCCCTTTGCGTCCTTGGCTGCAAAATCGCACAGGTGCTTCGGAAAGTTCAGAATTTCGTAATAGCCAGGAGTCCACACTGGCATATTGAGAACCAACTCATCAGTGTTCGTTCCGCCCTTTTGGGTGTAAGTCAGTTTTACGTTGAGATAGTGCGCAGCAGTGTCTAAGCCAACCGTGTAAAACAGGTCGTATTTCCCTTGAGCCATAGCACCATTTCCCATCCACTGAAACAGCAGAATGGTCAAGATGCTGCGAATGCATTTTTTATCAGTCATTTTTATAATTAAATTTTGATTAAAAATCTCTGATTACTTTCCTTAAAATAAGTCCCAAGTTATTTATCATTCCTAAATCATTGGCAGGCTTTCGCCATTGATTTTGCGGTAGAGATCGAGGGCAAAGACGTCGGTCATGCCGGAGATGTAGTCGAGGACTGCCATGATGCGGTGGTAGGCGTCGGGGGCATCGACTTCGTATTGCTGGCTGACGCGGTTGAGGAGTAACTGCGAATAGGCACGGTCGGGATGCATGGCGGCTTCCGTGAAGAGGTCGATGAGGGTGGAGATGATGCGATAACCAGCCAGTTCGATATCTACTACGTCTTTGCTACGATAGATGCGTTCGGCAGAAATATGGGCGCTGTTTGCGTATGCTTCACGCAGACGCGGAGTCATGTTCTTAATCAGCGAGCCTTGGAAGCTGCCGTTGAGGATGGATTCTTCGTTGGCGATGAAGGTGTTGACACATTCGCGCTCCAATTCTCCGATGGCACAGGAACGGAGATAGACGATGCGCTCGTTGATGTCGTCCACGCTGTTGAGCACCGTTAGGATGCGGTCCTTGCGCTCGGGGTCGCAGAAGCGGAGGAGGATGTCGGTCGTTTCTTCCGTGCTGAGAATCTTGAGTTTGTGGGCATCTTCGATGTCCATGATTTCGTAGCAGATGTCGTCGGCTGCCTCTACCAGATAGACGAGTGGATGCCGAGCGAAAGTGCCGTCAGCATGTTGGATGATGCCTAATTCTTTGGCGATGGATTGGTAGGTTTCTGCTTCTGTGCAGAAGAAACCGAACTTTTGTTTCTTCCCTGCCTGAGAGGAAGAAAAAGGATATTTCACGATGGAGGCAAGGGTGGAGTAGGTGAGTACGAACCCACCTGGACGCCGTCCCTTGAACTGATGGGCAAGCAGACGGAGCGCGTTGGCATTGCCATCGAAATGAATGAGGTCGCTCCATTTCTCTGCTGTCATCATCTCTCGATATTTTTGGCCTTCGCTCTCACTGAAATACGTGGCAATGGCTCGCTCGCCGCTATGTCCGAAAGGTGGGTTGCCCATGTCGTGCGCCAAGCAAGCAGCACTGACGATGGCACCACACTCAGTGATGTGAGAATCAGTGAGTTCGGGATGCAACTGAAGGAGTCGGCGAGATACGTCGTCGCCCAAAGAACGCCCTACGCTGGACACTTCGAGGGAGTGGGTCAGGCGGTTGTGGACGAAGATGCTGCCAGGGAGGGGAAAGACTTGAGTCTTGTTTTGCAAACGGCGGAATGGAGCCGAGAAGATGAGTCGGTCGTAATCGCGCTTGAATTCCGTGCGGTCGTCCTTGCGCTGGATGTGAAGATGCTCTTGGCCGAGACGTATGTTGGAAATGAGTTGATGCCAGTTCATGAGGGAATGATGAATGATGGATGATGGATGATGGATGGCTTCGGCAGAGCCGAAGCTTACGGAGAAATTGACGAAACCGATGCTTTGAGAGCTACAGGCGGAACCGAAGCTTACTGAGAAAGCGGCGGAACCGAGGCTTACGGAGCGATTGGCAGGACCGAAGGTTGCTGAGGAAGTAGAAGCTTTAGATTGACGAAAGCCATTGGAGAATGTGTGTGAATTGTTTAAGAAATGCAAATTTACATTAAGTTTTGCAATTCAGAGGAGAAAAAAGCGGAAAAATCATTGGAAATGCGTAATTTTGCAACTTATTTAATAATGTATTGTGTTGAGTGTGCATTCATTCATCATTTCCTTATTTTCATCATGCAAGTTAAGATTATCAATCGTTCGAAACACGAACTACCTAAATATGAGACTGAACAGTCGGCGGGATTGGACTTGAGAGCCAATCTTGATGCGCCGATTACGTTGAAACCCCTGGAACGCTGCTTGGTGCCTACGGGACTGTTTATGGCATTGCCAAAAGGTTATGAGGCACAGGTGCGTCCTCGCAGTGGGTTGGCTATCAAGAAGGGTGTCACCGTGCTGAATTCTCCAGGAACTATCGATGCCGACTACCGTGGTGAGGTGTGCGTGGTGCTTATCAATCTCAGCTCTGAACCCTTTGTCATCAACGATGGGGAGCGCATTGCGCAGATGATTGTTTCGAGGTTTGAGCAGGTGGAATGGGACGATGTGGAGGTGCTGGACGAGACGGAACGCGGTGCTGGAGGATTTGGGCATACGGGAAAGTAGATGAAGGGTGGCCTCGGCAAAACCGAGGCTTACAGAAAAACTAAGGAGGGCCTCGGCAAAACCGAGGCTTACAGAAAAACCAAGGATGGCTTTGGGGAAAGCGAGGCTTACGAAAAAACTAAGGAGGGCTTCGGCATAAGCAGGGCTTACGAAAAAACTAAGGAGGGCTTTGGGGGAACCGAGGCTTGCAAAAAAATGAAGAAATTAGAATGAAATGTAAAAAATATATACTTGTGGTTGTGGTGCTGCTTTGGGCTGTTGGTATGATGGCTCAAAAGAAGGGTGGTGCGCAGCGGCAAAGTGATGTGCAGTCGGTGACGGATGTGCAGGATGGAACGAATTTGCAGGCTGAGACAGCCAAGGAGAAGGCGTATGCTTTCTTTATGGAGGGACTCAAAATGTTTCATCAGGAAAAGCATGCAGAGGCATACGATTTGTTTCATCATGCCTTGGCACTCGATTCGCAGTTGGTGGGTGCTTACTACAAGTTGTCGAACTATGAGCATTTCTTGCACAACGACTCTGCTTCGGTGGGTATGTTGGAACAGGCTTCTCGGTTGGACGATGACAATTATTGGGTGCGTCAGGCTTTGGTGGCTCTCTATGTAAATAAGAATCGCGATGAAGATGCTATTGCTGAGCTGGAACGCTTGTCGAAGAAGTTTCCTCGCAAGACCGATGTGCTGTGGATGCTGGGCGAATTGTACAACAAGAAGCAGGATTATGCCAATGTGGTGAAAACGCTCGACCGTGTGGAACTCCTCGAAGGGAAGAGTGAGGAATTGTCCATGCAGAAGTTCCGCAACTATGTGCAGATGAAGGACGAGAAGAAGGCGTATGCGGAAATGACGGAATTGGCTGAGGAATATCCAAACGATGTGCGCTATCAGGTGCTGATTGGTGACCTCTATGCAGATAATGGTAAGCTCGACAAGGCATACGCTGTGTATAAGGAGATAGAAAAGGAGCATCCCGACAACTTGGCACTTCAACTGTCGTTTGCCAACTACTATCAGATGAAAGGTGAGGATTCTCTCTATCAGGATGCGATGGAGCGACTCATTGTGAATACACAACTGGATGATGATACGCGAGTTCGCTTCCTGCAAGGTATTTGCTTACAGAGCATTCAGGAGAATTCCGATACAACCCAAGTGCTTCCTTTGCTTCGTAAGTTGCTGACTTATCCGCAGAAAGATACGCGCGTGGCGGAACTCTGTGCCCGCTATATGATTACTCGCGATGCACCGAAGGAATCCGTGAAACCTGTGCTTTGGCAGATGCTCGACATCGACCCCGAACAGGAACTTGCTCGCAATCAGTTGCTTTCCTATGCCATTCAGGAAGACGACACGATGGAGGTGGTGCGACTCTGCAAGACGGCTGTGGATTATAATTCGTCCGACCCCGTGTATTATTACTACCTCGGCATAGGCTATTATCAGTTGAAGAAAAACAAGGATGCTGTGGATGCCCTTCAGAAGGGATTGGGAAAGGTGACCGACAAGAGCAATCTTTCTTTGATTACGAATATGTATGCCGTGAGTGGCGACCTCTATCATCAGTTGGGCAACGACAAGAAAGCGTTCGAATGCTATGACTCCTGTCTGCTTTATCGACCAGACGATGCGTTGGTACTGAATAACTATGCCTATTATCTTTCCGAACAGAAGAAGGACTTGGCAAGGGCAGAGGAGATGTCGAAGCGCTCGTTGGAGAAGGAAGCCAACAATCCTACTTATCTCGACACTTACGCTTGGATTCTTTTCCAGCAGAAGCGTTACGAAGAGGCGCGTGTGACGATTGACTCCGTGCTTGTGCTTTTGGGTGATTCCGTTTCGGCTGCGGATGCTAATCTAGTGGAGCATGCTGGCGACATCTATATGAAATGTGGACTAAAGGAACGGGCACTGGAACTATGGAACCAAGCCAAACAACTCGGAACAGATTCCGCCACGATTGATGATAAAATACGAAAGAAGAAGTATATTGATTATTAGCATAGGCATTGGCTTTGGCACTAAACACTAGAATTAAATAAAACACTAAACACTAAATAAATAGATGAAAAAGATTGCAGGGTTATTGGGATTGACTTTGATGATGACATTCATCCTTTCCTCGTGCCGTTCTACCAAATCGGCACAGAAAGGTGGTGACGTCAACACAAACCTATCAACGATAACAAACACATCGGGCACGACGAAAACCTTCTCTTCGACTGAGTATTTCCAGTTGGTGCAGAATAACCAATCGAAAGAGAAGAATTTGACAGCCAGACTGAAAGTGACGATTGCGATGAATGGGAAGTCGCTAAGTACGAGTGGAAGTCTGAAGATGAAGAAGAACGACGTGATTCAGATTTCGATGGTGGACCCTATTGTTGGAATTGCCGAAGTGGGCAGGATGGAATTCACGAAGGACCGCGTGTTGGTGATTGACCGTTTCAACAAGCAGTATTTCGATGTGCCTTACGAAGAGGTGTCGTTCCTAAAGAGAGCCAATGTGGATTTCAACACGCTCGAATCCCTCTTTTGGAACGAGATTTTCCAACCTGGAACGACCGAGCCAAACGCTGAGGCTTTCACTTTCACGAAACCTGATGGCAGTGAACCAGTGAACAACGTGGACAAGGTGAATATCGGTTACAAGGACAAGATGCTGAACTATCGTTTCGAGACGGAACAACCTTTGGGACAACTCGAAAAGACGGTGATTTCGAGCAATGAAGACCAATCGGCTCAGTTCTCCTTCGACTATGGCAAGTTTGAGAAGTTTGAGAAGACTAACTTCCCAAGCGAGATGGTGATGTCGTTTGTGATGGGCAATAAGAATGCAAGTCTTTCATTCTCACTTAGTTCGGTAGATAACGATTCGAAGTGGAAAACCCGTACCACTGCCCCTTCCAAATACACCAAGGCAGATGCCGAAAAGGTACTGAAATCACTTATTAAATGAAGAATGATATCAAATGAAACGCTATCTCATCATATTGTTGTCGATTCTCATGGTGGTGGAAGTCTCTGCTCAGAAACCTACGACGAGAAGGCAGACTACTGCTAAGAAAACTACAACGACTCAGAAGGCAACGACGAATAAAAAGACAACTACGGCGACTCAAAATGCGACGCAGAAGAAAGCGGTAGCACCTCAGAAGTCGAAGGCGCAGTTGCAGAAGGAAATGCAGGAGGCTACTCGTCAGAAGAAGGAGAAGCAGGCTCAGGCAGTTCGTCTGAACAAGTCCATCAAGACCAGTTTGGATTCTGTGATGATACTTGACAATCAGATTGGTAGGCAGCAGAAGTCTATCGACTCTTTGAGTACGGACATACAGGACCTCAAGCAGAAAATCAGTGTGTTGGAAGACGAGTTGGTGCAGTTGCAGAAGGAACTGGCAGACAAGAAGAGCAAGTATGCTAAGGCGATGGTGTATATGCAGAAGCATAAAACGGTTCAGGAAAAACTGATGTTCATTTTCTCTGCCAAGAACTTGGAACAGATGATTCGCCGTATGCGCTACGTGAGGGAATATTCAGCTTTCCAGCGTGCCCAAGGACAGATTATCAAGGAGAAACAGGCAGAGGTGCGTAGAAAGCAAAATGAATTATTGGAGGCTAAGACCAAGCTCGAAACCCACCGCGTGGCAATGGAAGAGAAACGCAAACAGTTGGAGGTGGTGAAGGGCAGTTGCCAGAAACAGGTGCAGTTCTTGAACCAGAACCTTGCCACCGTGCAGCAGCAAATCAAGGAATATCAGCGCAGGGAAACGGAACTGAATGCGCAAATCGAACGTATCATTCAGGCAGAGATAGCCGAGGCAAGGCGTAGGGCAGAAGCAGAGCGTAAGCGCCGAGAGGAAGCAGCAAGAAAGAAAGCGGCTGCCGAAGCAAAACGATTGGCTGAGGCGAAGGCGGCTCGTGAGCGTGCCGAAGCTGAACGCAAGGCCGCTGAAGAACGTGCTCGATTGGCAAAGACTGCCGAAGAAAAGAAGGCTGCCAAGGCTGAGGTGAAGCGAACGGAATCGACCTTGAAGGCGGCAACGAAGGAAGAAAAGGCTGCTGCCAAGGAGTATGAGAAGAAGACTGCCGAGGACAATGCAGCGTGGATAGCAGAGGAGAATGCCGACCGCAAGTTGTCGTCGAACTTCGCTTCCAACAAGGGACGTTTGCCAATGCCAATAACAGGCTCATATAGTGTGGTAGGTCATTACGGCACTTACAACGTGGCTGGATTGAGGAATGTGCAACTTGACAACAAGGGTATAGACATCCGTGGACAGGCTGGTGCACAGGCACGTGCCGTGTTCGATGGAACAGTTTCTCAGGTGTTCATGTATGGTGGGCAATATATCGTGATGCTCCGTCATGGCTCGTACATCTCTGTGTATTCGGGTCTTTCGTCAGTGGCTGTCAGCAAGGGTGCGAGGGTTTCTACTCGGCAAACTCTTGGCAACGTGGGCACGAACGAGGATGGGAATTATGTTCTGCACTTCCAACTCCGCCAGAATTCACAGAGGCTGAATCCTGAAAGCTGGGTTAGATAAACGAAGAGGGGCTTCGGCAGAGCCGAAGCTTACGGAGAAACAAACAAAAAGGCTTCGGCGGAAGCAAGGCTTGCTGAGAAAAGGGCTTCGACAGAGCCGAAGCTTACTGAGAAAACGAAGAAAGAAGAATGATTTTACTCCAGGAGGGTAATTTTCATTCTTCTTTCTTTTTGTAAAGAGGAAAAAAGGGGGGAAGAAGCTTTTTCTATTACTTCTTTACTTTCGTTGCTTTCACAAAATAAATAATCAGGAGGATGTAGGCAACGAGGCTCAGAACTTCGGAGAGGCTATTGTTGAGCCATTCGTCGTTGACGAGGTAAATGCCACCGAAGCGCATCAGAGCACTGACCACTCCCATCAATGCGCCACCAGCGATGAAGCCCGAGGCAATGAGCGTTCCCTTTTCTTCGCGTTCCTTATTGATTTTCTCATCCTTTGTGCGAGAGGTGATGTACCAGTTGATGGCTCCACCCACTACGAGCGGGATGTTCAGTTCCATTGGAATGAACATACCAAGGGCGAACGCGAGGGCAGGAACACCGCAAAGGGTGAGGATGATGGCGAGGGCTGCACCAATGCCATAGAGAATCCAAGGAGCACCCACACCATTCATGAGCGGTTCAATCACGGCAGCCATTGCATTTGCCTGAGGAGCAGCGAGCTGTCCGCTGGTGAAGCCGTAAGTCTTGTTGAGGATAATCATCACGCCGCCTACTGTTGCAGCCGATACGAGTGTGCCGAGGAACTTCCATGTTTCCTGTTTGGCAGGAGTGGTGCCGAGCCAGTAACCTATCTTGAGGTCGGTGATGAAACTGCCTGCCATGGAGAGTGCCGTACAAACCACACCACCCATGATGAGTGCTGCTACCATTCCACTTGGTCCTTTCAGACCTACAGCCACCATCACGACACTGGCGAGAATTAAAGTCATCAGCGTCATGCCCGACACAGGGTTAGAACCCACGATAGCGATGGCATTGGCTGCCACGGTGGTGAAAAGGAAAGCGATGATGGCTACGAGGAGGATTCCAACGAGTGCTTGTGCGATATTGCCGTCGAACACTCCGAGGTAGAAGAAAATGAAAGTGGCAATGATGGTGATGATGGTGCCAATGGCGATAATTTTCATGGACAGGTCGCGGTTGGTGCGGCTTTCCACTTTCTGTTCACCACCTTTGTTCTTCATTTCGCTGGCAGCGAGTCCCACGGCGCTCTTGATGATGCCCCACGAGCGGATAATGCCGATGATACCCGCCATGGCGATACCACCAATGCCGATGCTCTTGCCGTAGGAAGTGAAAATCATTTCGGGACTCATGTCGCCAACGGCGGTAGTGATGGCTGGATTCCACTGATTCAGAACGGTGTCAGGGAAAATGAGTGCCATGCCAGGCACGAGAATCCACCACACGAAAAGTGAACCGAGGCAGATGATGACGGCGTATTTCAGACCGATGATATAACCCAAACCAAGTACGGCAGCACCTGTGTTGATTTTGAAAACGAGTTTTGCTTTGTCGGCAAGTGTCTCACCCCATCCTATGACGCGAGTCGTGAAGTTTTCGTTCCACCAACCAAAAGTGGCAACGATGAAGTCGTAGAGACCGCCCACGATGCCTGCGATGAGCAATGGCTTTGCTTGACTTCCACCCTTTTCGCCGCTGACGAGCACTTGTGTGGTGGCAGTGGCTTCAGGGAACGGATACTTGCCGTGCATTTCCTTGACGAAGTACTTGCGGAAAGGAATGAGGAAGAGGATGCCGATGATGCCACCGAGCAACGAACTGATGAAGACTTTCATGAACGAAGCCGTCATTTCGGGATATTTTGCTTGCAGAATGTAGATGGCAGGGAGCGTGAAGATAGCACCTGCTACTACGGCACCAGAACAAGCACCGATACTCTGGATGATGACGTTCTCACCCAATGCCTTGTTGCGCTTGGCAGCCGAGGAAACTCCCACGGCGATGATGGCAATAGGGATTGCTGCTTCGAATACTTGACCCACTTTCAGACCGAGATAGGCAGCGGCAGCCGAGAAAATCATTGCCATGACGATACCCCAAGTGACAGACCATCCGTTGACTTCGGGATAGGTCACGTTGGGCTTCATGATGGGTTCGTACTCTTCGCCTTGCTTCAATTCGCGAAAGGCGTTTTCAGGAAGTTGCACTTCCTTTTCTTCTTCTTTTTTTTTCATTATGTATGTTTTTTAATTTGGATGAATCAAAACTGAAAGTCTTTGAGCAGCTTCAGGTATGTGCTGATGGCATGCTCGATTTCGTGGATGCGAATGAATTCGTCGGCAGTGTGGGAACGGCTGGATTCGCCCGGACCTAACTTGAGGGACGGGAAGCGCATGAGGGCTTGGTCGGAGAGGGTAGGACTGCCGAAGGGTTTCATGCCCAATGCCTTGCAACGCTGAACGAATGGATGGTCTGCACTGATACTTGAACTGCTCAAGCGAAAACTGCGGGCATGGAGTTCGCTCTGCATGTTTTCTCGAAGCACGGAGAAGATTTCTTCGTTTGTGTAGCATTCGTTGCTGCGTACGTCGATGGTAAAGGTGCAGGTGTCGGGAATCACGTTGTGCTGTGTGCCAGCATTGATGATGGTGACGGTGGTCTTCACAGGTCCCAATAACTCCGTTTGCTTAGGGAATTGATATTGCTGAATCCAAGCGATGTCCTTCATGGCACGATAGATGGCGTTGTCCCCTTCGTTTCGGGCTGCATGACCCGCCTTTCCATGTGCTGTGGCATCTATCACCATCAGTCCTTTTTCGGCAATGGCGGGTTGCATGCCAGTAGGTTCGCCTACGATGGCGAAGTCAATTTTTGGAAGCAATGGGAGTACGCTTTCAATGCCATTCTTGCCTGACACTTCTTCTTCACAGGAAGCCAAGTAAACCAAGTTGAACGAAGAATGAAGCGTGAAGGATGAAGAACTGGAGAGTGTGATAAATACTTGGAGCAAGGAGACAAGCCCTCCTCCGCAGTCGTTGGATCCTAAGCCATAAAGGGTGTCGCCTTCGAGCGAGGGCTGGAAGGGATTTCGCTGCCATGCAGAGACGGGTTTCACCGTGTCGATATGCGCGTTGAGCAGGATTGTGGGCTTGCTTTCGTTGAAGTCGGGAGAAAGCACCCACAGGTTGTTTCCGTGGCGCTGAGGTTGAAACCCTTTGTCTTGCAAGTAGCTCTGTAGGATGTCGGCTGCCGCCTGCTCGTCCCTGCTGATGGAAGGCGTTGCGATGAGTTGACTGAGGAGTTGGATTGCTTCGTTGAGCATGATGATTATTGATTTTCCCGCAAAGGTAGTGCTTTTTGAGGGAAAAACTGAAAACTTAGATGAAAAAATGATTGTATGGGGGTGGTCGGGAGTTCAAGCTCTATTTTTTTGTATTAAAAACTGGGATGAATCTGCGTCGGAATCTCCACGTGTGGTGTAAAATTGTAAAAAATTAAGGAGGTGTGAGATGACAAAAAAAGATAAATGAAAAATTAAAAATGAAAACTGTAGTGTGTAAAATGAGTGTAAGATTTGGTTTTTTATGAATCGATTGCAAAAAAGTTGACGCTTTATTTATTCGGTGTCACTAAATTTGACTAACTTTGCAATCCGATAATAAAAAACGGACTTCATTTTTAGAAAGAAATAGTAAAAATATGAGTGAAAAGAAGATTAAGACGGCATTGGTTTCGGTCTTTCATAAGGACGGACTTGACGACTTGCTTGCAGAGCTTCACAAGAACGGTGTTCAGTTCTTGAGCACAGGTGGCACACAGGCTTTCATTGAGGGTTTAGGTTATCCTTGCCAGAAGGTGGAAGACCTCACTACTTATCCTTCCATTTTGGGTGGACGCGTGAAGACATTGCATCCAAAGGTGTTTGGCGGAATCCTGGGTCGTCGTGAATTGGAAAGTGATCAGCAGGAAATGGCAAAGTATGAGATTCCTGAGATTGACCTTGTGATTGTGGACCTTTATCCATTTGAAGAAACAGTAGCAAGCACGACAGACGAAGCAACGATTATTGAAAAAATTGACATAGGTGGCATTTCGCTCATCCGCGCAGGTGCCAAGAACTTCAACGACGTGGTGATTGTTCCAAGTAAGGCTGAATATGGACCGCTGCTCGACCTCGTAAAGAAACAGGGTGCCGTTACCACTAAGGAACAGCGCAAATGGTTTGCAAAGCAGGCGTTTGGTGTGAGCTCACACTACGACACTGCTATTCATGCTTACTTTGAAAAGTAAAAAGAGAGAAAACGGTTAAGGTTTTGTTTTTAGGGTCAAATAGCTGAGAGCGGTTTCCAAGATAAACCGTAGATGTATGTTGTCTTTAATCGAGAAGACTAAGGGACTCGAGGAATAAACTACTTTTAGATAGAAACATGGGATTTTTTAGTTTAACACAAGATATTGCAATCGACTTGGGTACAGCCAACACCATCATTACCATGGGCGGTAAGATTGTGGTGGATGAACCTTCTGTTGTTGCCATGGACCGCAGTTCAAAGAAGATGATGGCTGTGGGACATCAGGCAAAGATGATGTATGAAAAGACTCACGAGAACATTTTGACTTGTCGTCCACTCCGTGATGGTGTGATTGCCGACTTCAATGCTTGTGAGCAGATGATGCGCGGACTGATCAGGATGGTGAAGACGGGTCGTCACCTTTTCTCTCAGTCACTCCGTATGGTGATTGGTGTTCCTTCGGGTAGTACTGAAGTGGAACTTCGTGCCGTTCGCGACAGTGCAGAGCATGCTGGTGGTCGTGACGTGTATTTGGTTTTTGAACCAATGGCGGCAGCTATCGGTATCGGTATTGATGTGGAGGCACCAGAAGGTAACATGGTGGTTGACATAGGTGGTGGTTCCACTGAAATCGCAGTGATTTCTCTCGGTGGAATCGTCTCAAACAACTCCATCCGTGTGGCAGGTGATGACTTCACTGCCGACATTCAGGAATATATGAGTCGCCAGCACAACGTGAAAGTCAGTGAACGTATGGCTGAGCGTATCAAGGAGAATGTGGGTTCTGCCCTCGTGGAATTGCCAAACGACTTGGCTCCAGATCCATACGTGGTGCATGGACCAAACCGTATCACAGCACTTCCTTTGGAGATTGCCGTGACCTATCAGGAGATTGCACACTGCATCGACAAGTCGGTGGCTAAGATTGAAACAGCCGTGCTGAGTGCATTGGAGCATACTCCACCAGAGTTGTATGCCGACATCGTGAAGAACGGTATTTGGCTCACAGGTGGTGGCGCTCTCCTTCGTGGTCTTGACAAGCGTTTGACCGATAAGATCAAGATTCAGTTCCACATTGCTGAGGACCCACTCCACAGCGTGGCTCGCGGAACAGGAATCTGTTTGAAGAATGTTCACAACTTCTCGTTCTTGATGCGATAAGATGCGGAATCTGATAGACTTTATACAAAAGAATCTTTATTGGCTGGTGTTCCTCTTCTTAGAGGTCGTCAGCCTAATTTCGCTTTTTAAGTATAACAGCTATCAGGGTAGTGTTTATTTCACGACTGCCAATCAAATGGTGGGTGGTGCTTACCGCTTGACGAGTGACGTATCCTCTTATCTGAAATTAGGCAGGGAGAATGCCTATTTGGAGCAGGAAAACGAGCAACTGAGAAGTGAATTGTTGGCATTGAAGAAGAAACTGAGGAAAAGACAGGGCAATTCCACTTTTGTCAACATTCAGGACACGATGTTGACGGATTACAAGTTTGTGGGAGCGCAGGTTATCAGTTCTACGCTTCATCGTACAAACAATTTGCTCACCATCGACAAAGGTTCGAAAGATGGCATTCGTCCCGAGATGGGAGTTGTGTGTTCGCAGGGCGTGGTGGGAATCGTTTATCTCACCTCACGTAATTATTCCATTGTGATTCCTTTGCTGAATACCAGTTCTCAAATCAGTTGCCGCATGAAGAACTCACAATTCTTCGGAACGATGCAATGGCAACGTGGCGACCCCGATATTTCGTATGTGAACGACATACCTCGTCATGCCAAAGTGGAAGTGGGTGAGATAGTGGAGACCAATGGCTATTCCGACATTTTCCCTGAGGGTATTCCTATTGGAAAGGTGAAGAAAGTGAAAGACTCATCTGATGGTATGTCGTATAGTTTGGAAGTCGAACTCTTTACCGATTTCAAGACGCTTCGCAACGTGTCGATTATCACAAACTACACGAAGCCTGAGCGCAAAGCATTGGAAGAGAAGGCGGACTCCCTTATGCAGACGGTTGATGATTAAAGGAATCAAACATCAGTATTGATAGAACCTACTTTGTAGATTAAAAATGAGTAGATCAATTATACATCGGTTTTGGAGAATGGTGCTGTTGCTGCTTTTGCAACTCATCATCCTGAATCATGTGCATGTGTTCACATACGCTACTCCAGTTGTCATTGCCTACTTGACGATGAATTTCCAACGTGGAGCCTCACGTGTGGGTTTGCTCCTATGGGGTTTTGCCATTGGTCTGCTCTATGATGTGTTTAGCAACACGATGGGATTGGGCATGTGTTCAGCAACACTTTTGGCAATGATGCAACCTTTCCTTTTGAGTCTTTTCACGCCACGCGATGCGGCTGACGATATGGTGCCATCGATGCATAGCATGGGTGCTCACAGGTATAGTCTCTATGTTTTTTTCTCCATGCTTCTTTTCCATATCGTCTTCTATGCCCTCGATGCGTTCACCCTCTCGAATTGGACACTCACCCTCATCGCTATGGGAGGTGGAGGACTGATGGCATTCATCATTGTGCTTTTCGCTCAGATTGTTATTCCTAAAGACGATTAGACAGACTAACAACATATATCAGAGATGGTGGTGGGCAACAGTAGCATACTTGATAATAGAAAATATGTGATTGGCGGCATTGCATTCGTCATTGTCGTTGCCTACATCATACGTCTTGCTTTCCTTCAGTTGTTCAGCTCCTACTACAAGGCGAGTGCCGACAACAACGCTTTCCACAATAATATCATTTACCCTTCGCGAGGGAATATCTACGACCGCAACGGAGAGTTGTTGGTGTTCAACCAACCTGCATACGACCTCATGGTGACCATGCGTGAGGTGGAGGATTTGGACACACTCGATTTTTGCAAAACTCTGAAAATCACACGTAAACAGTTCGACGACAAGATGGCTACCATCAAGGACCGTCGAAAGAATCCAGGCTATTCTTCCTACACTCAGCAACTGTTCATGAATCAGATTTCTGCCGTGGAATATTCCGTCTTGCAGGAAAAACTGTTTCGTTTTCGTGGTTTCAGTGTGAGAAAACGAAATATCCGCCAGTATGCTTATCCTAACTTAGCGCATGTGCTGGGTGATGTGGCTGAGGTTTCGCCTTACGACATTGAAAAAGATGATTACTACATAGCGGGTGACTACATGGGTAAGCAGGGTGTGGAACGTAGTTATGAGAAAGACTTGCGTGGCGAAAAGGGAGTGGAAGTGCTCTTGCGTGATGCTCGTGGACGTATTCAAGGACATTACCAAAATGGTGCCTTCGACCGCAAACCAAAGCCTGGCAAGGATTTGACACTGAGTATCGACATCAAGTTGCAAGCATTGGGTGAGCGACTCATGGAAGGAAAACTCGGTGCTATTGTCGCTATCGAACCCAGTACGGGTGAGGTTCTTTGTATGGTTTCCTCGCCCACTTACGACCCTCGATTGCTCGAAGGTAAGGAACGCGGAAAGAAGATGATTGAGATGGGGCAAGACCCTTTGAAACCACTGCTCAATCGTGCTGTGCTCGGAACCTATCCTCCTGGTTCCACGTTTAAGACTTCTCAGGCGTTGACATTCATGCAGGAGGGTGTGATTACTTACCAAACAGCATATTCTTGTCATCGTGGTTTCCGCTTTGGACGCATGAAAGTGGGATGTCATGGACATGGTTCACCTCTGCCTTTGATTCCTGCCATTGCCACGTCTTGTAACGGTTATTTCTGCTGGGGACTCTACCACATGTTGAATGACCGTCATAAATACCGCACCATTCAGGATGCCATGACTACTTGGAAAGATTACATGGTGTCGATGGGTTTTGGCTACAAACTCGGGGTGGACCTTCCAAGCGAATCGCGTGGCTTGATTCCAAATGCTCAATTCTATGACAAGGCTTTCAAAACGTGGTCCCCACTGTCCGTCATTTCCATTTCCATCGGTCAAGGCGAGGTCCTGCTCACTCCTTTACAGATTGCCAATCTCGGCGCTACCATTGCTAATAGAGGCTATTACGTCACGCCTCATGTGGTGAAGAGCGTGAAGGGTGGGGCACTTGCCGATAGCCTCTTGGAGAAGCATAAAACGAAAGTGTCTCCTCATTACTATAATTATGTGGTGGAGGGTATGCGCAAGGCAGTTTTGGGCGGTACTTGCCGTGGTGCTAATAATCCTTGGTTTGAAACTTGTGGTAAGACGGGTACGGCTCAAAATCCACATGGCCAAGACCACTCCGCTTTCATGGGTTTTGCACCAAAGGAAAGCCCAAAAATCGCCATTTGCGTCTATGTGGAGAATGGTAAGTGGGGTGCTACTTATGGTGTGCCAATCGGTGCGCTGATGATGGAACAATATATCAATGGTAAACTCTCTCCAGCCAGTGAACATAAAGCGACGACTTTCCAGAAAAGGCATATTTCTTACGCCAGTCTTATTAAGAAGGAACTGAAGAAGATGGGCAAGGAATTACCAACAGAAAAGCTTGATTCGACCAAATCCAAGGACCCTAAGGAACTCAAGAAATTGGAGGAGGAAAAGAAGAAGGCTGCTGAGGCGAAGAAGAAAGCCGAAGAAGAAGCAAAGAAAAAGGCTGAAGAGGCGAAGAAAAAAGCTGAGGAAGAAGCCAAAAAGAAGGCAGATGCTGCCAAGAAAGCACTTGAAGAGCAGAAGCGCAATGCGGTACAAAAGGCTGTGACCACCACGCCAGTTCCTGTTCCGAATGATAGTAGTGCTGTGGCTGACACTCTGAAAGCTGTGCAAACTCAGAAGCGTGAAGAGTAAAGTGTTAAACGTGAAGCGTGGAGTGTGAAGCGTGAAGCGAAGCCATTCGGGTGAAAAAGCTAACGCCAACGCTATTTCTCTTCACTCCTCATTTTTTCCACTTTTCACTCTTCACTCTTCCTTCTCCTCCCCTCGGGGAGGTCGGGTGGGGGCCTACTTCTCACTTTCCTCCTTCTCCTCCCCTCTTGAGGTTGGGAGGGGCTCATTTTTTATTTTTCACTTATCACTTTTCACTTAATACAATGCCCGTACAAAACGAACAGACACCAAAGGGAATTTTCCTCTCACTCGACTGGGTGACCATCGGATGCTATCTGATTCTGGTCATTTGGGGCTGGTTTTCTATATGTGGTGCAAGTTACGACTTCAATAATCCAGACATCCTGAGTTTTTCCACCAACTCTGGTAAGCAGTTTGTGTGGATTTGCACAGCCATTGTGCTGGGTAGTATGATTATCTTCATCGAAAAACGTGTGTTCGACCAATCAGCATTTGTTCTCTACACGGTGATGATGCTCTTGCTGATTGTGACGATTTTCATAGCTCCTGATACGAAAGGCTCTCGCTCTTGGATACCAATTGGTCCCGTCAAACTCCAGCCAGCCGAATTTGCCAAGTTCTCCGTTGCTCTCGCTTTGGCAAAATATATGGACCAATTTGGCTTCAATATGGCAAACAGTAAGCAGTTTGTGCGCGTGGTGGGGCTCATTGTCCTGCCCATGCTGCTGATTGTGATGCAAAAGGAAACGGGTTCCGCCTTAGTCTATCTCTCTTTCTTCGTGGTGCTCTATCGTGAGGGCATGACAGGCTCCTTGCTTTTCACGGCTTTTGCATGTGTCGTTTATTTTGTCGTGGGTGTTCGTTTCAGCAGCGACCTATTTCCAAAAATGCCCGTATCCATCGGGGAATTCTCTGTTTTGATTCTGGCACAAATCTTCATTACTGGCATGGCTGCCACGTATGGAAAAGACCGTCTGGCACCGCGCATCATGCTCTATGGTGGATTGGGCATATCACTACTCGCCTTTCTGTTCTCAGCCTTTGTCATTCCTTTCAATGTGTGCTGGGTTTTATTGGCAGTTTGCATTCTTGACATCATGTATCTCGCAGGACTTGCCATCTATTACCAGTCAAGAAACTATGTTCTGATTACTTTGTTTGCCGTACTATCTACAGGCATGTACTACGTGTGCGACACAGTACTTGACCATTTGGCTGACCACCAGCGCACACGTATCGAGGTGCTCTTGGGAAAGAAGGAGGATTTACGCGGTGCAGGCTACAATGTGAACCAAGCAAAGATTGCCATTGGTTCGGGCGGATGGACAGGCAAAGGATTCTTGAAAGGTACCCAAACCAAGTTGAAATATGTGCCAGAACAAGACACCGACTTCATCTTCTGTACGGTGGGAGAAGAGGAAGGTTTCTTTGGTGCAGCAGGTGTACTGGTGATGTATCTGTTTTTCATTTGGCGCCTGATAGGTTTGGCAGAACGACAACCAGATACATTAGGGCGAGTCTATGGCTACAGCGTCTGTTGCATTTTTATTTTCCACCTATTCATCAATGTCGGGATGGTGCTGGGTCTCACTCCCGTCATTGGTATTCCACTTCCTTTCTTCTCCTATGGAGGTTCCTCCCTCTGGGGCTTCACCATTCTCCTATTTATCTTCTTGAGAATGGACGCAGAAAGAAATGTGAAGCGACAATAGCGTGAAGTGTGAAGTGTGGAGCGTGAAGCGAAAAAAGTGAAGTGTGAAGCGAAATAGCGTTGGCATTGCCGTTGGCGTTAGTTTTTCCATCCGGATGGCATCGCTTCACACTTCACTCTTCACGCTTCACTCTCCACACTTCACGCTTCACACTTCACACTTCCTTCTCCTCCCCTCGGGGAGGCAGGGTAGGGGCTTACTCTTCACTTTTCTTCACCACAGACCACCGTCATTCCAAGGATTATGCGTTTCGGAATCCATGTCCTCGCGTTCCTTTCCCAATTGCTGGGTTGTCTCTTCGTCTTTATAGCTCAACGCTACCACATTCATGAGGTTGACACAGCGTTGGTTTACCATAGGTGTTTGATATAACTTTTTCATATTTATTTCAGTTTTTGAGATGATTGTTAAAAGATTTTTTTATGAAGATTCAAAATATAACTTGGACGATTATTATTTGAAAGAAATTAGAATATTAGAATAATAGAAGATTACCGTTCTTGGACGATTGAGGCAACGCTCCCAAGAATTTTTTCAAAAATGGGTGTTATTATTCGAAAACATATTATTTCTGATTCAATTATTCTAATTATTCCAATTTCTTTCCGAAGACAAATTATGTCATTTATACCAATTTATTTCTTATTCGTTACTTAGCGTTTATTGATGAATCTCTTCTGTCCGTTCACGATGTAGAGTCCCTTCGAAGGAGAAGTGACACGCCTGCCTTGCAAATCGTAGATAACAGCCGACTCGTCATCCACATTCTGCTCTGTTGTGCTGATGCCCGTCAGTTCATCATCGAATCCAAAGTTATAGAAGTTCACCTCACTGCTTTCGTTCATCACTAAGAATGCTTTGTTGGCGGCAAGAGTTCCTCCAACGAATTTGCGGAAACCTATATCTCCATCATTGTTTCCCACACTGAGCGTATAAACCGTCCCATCAATATCAGCAGTTGGAGTATCTTGTGTCACACCGCTCAACCTGCTATTTGCACAGGCATCCACGTGTGTTGTCGAACTTGTCAACCTATAAGTTCCTGGTTGGGCATACACAATCACACCCGTTTTGGCAGGTATATTGTTCTCCACCTTTGTGAGAACAAGCGAACGACCTACAACATCGCTCACATACATCACATCTCCCATTCCCTCAACATTAGGGATTGCAACCGAAAAGTCCAAATAGAGCGTGGCGATTCCAGCATCCGAAACCGTCAAATCAAATTCCATTGGATATAATGGCACAATGCTGCCAAAACCACTCCAAGGCTCTGTGTTCCTATAATCATCGATTGCACATGCTGGCACAACAAGCGTTGCGTTTCTATAATTGGAATTATAAAAAGCTGATGACTCCGTTGATGGAACCGTTTCAGCATAACAAAAAACGATATCCAAGCTATTGCATAAAATGAATGCAGCATTTCCGATGTAAGTGACAGAATTCGGAATCTCGATGGATGTCAAGCTATTGCATAAAGCGAATGCACCATTTCCGATGTAAGTGACAGAATTCGGAATCTCGATGGATGTCAAGCCACTACAACGAGAGAATGCTTCATATCCAATACTGGTCAATCCTGTAAAGTATTGCAGTTCATCGAAGGAGGTAATTTCGCTCCCTTGGAACACAGTTCCTATATCGGTCACAGCAGAAGCTTCCCTGTAACTGATTTCACCGTCGTGATTGGTGTCCCAGTTCTCAACACAGATGAACCTGACATAGTCATCAGCAAATTCGATGTTTTTAATCTCAACAATATTCGAAAATCTGTTCCAATCTGCTGTTGCCCTATAAGTATCAACCAATCCTTTAAGAACATAAAGGGTTGCATCTGTTGGAATACCATCAAAAGCATTACGTCCTGTTTCAAAAACATCTGAAATATTAGAAATAACAGATTTCAAGCCACTGCATCCTTGGAATTCACCTTCTCCAATTGAAGTGATTGAATTTGGAATTTCGATGGAGGTTAAGCCACTGCAACCCTGAAAAGCCCTACCAAGGCTGGTGACTGTATATTCATCACCATAGTATTCAATTGTTTCAGGAATTACAATGTGTCCAGAATAATTGCCACGTCTATAAACGTATGCTTCAGAGTTCAAAAAGTCTCTGTAATAATAAATGCCGTCGATATTGATGACAGGATCTTCTTCTTGTACGTCTTGTGCATTCGCCAAGCACGGAATGCAGAGAAAAAGGAAAGATAGGATAAAATTTCTCATGATAATTAAGTATTAAAGGGTTAATAAAAAAAAGATACTAAATAGGAAGAGAAAAGATTAACAACTTTTCGGCGATTGCATTTAAGGTCTTTCTTCTCTTTGCTTTTTACTTTTATTTGTTGCCTTTCGCAGCCCCAAGAAAGACGATGATGAAACATGAATAAAAGAAGCGTGGAACTGTATGTCCGCGTCTTCAAGCTGAGGGTCGTAGGAATCACCCGAAACAAAAAAGACTTAGCAAAAGCAGTTCCACGCATAATGCGTGAAGCCGCTATGTCTATCTTCTTTCGTTTCAAGTGATTCTGGATACTCCGAAGAACCAAATAAATTTCGCAATTGAAAATTTCCTACGTTTTCAGCTTGCAAGAAAGAGCATAACGCTTCTAAAAATATGTTGTGACGAACCGAAAAGTCCGTCTGAATCCAGTCATCAGGGCATTTTATGCTACTGATTGTTTGAATTCATGGCAAAAATAGCAGAAATACTTTGTAATGCCAAATTTTTTGTCATGTTTTTATACTAACGAAAATAAAAAGATACCATGACGCTCCCCTTTGGTTTTACTGACTCTCTCCTTTGATTGAACTGAATTTTTCCTTTGGTTCAACTGAAATGTCGAGCCCTCAACGTTGTCACGGCGAGCCCTCGCTATCGCAACGCCGAAGGCTCGTTATCGAATCGCCGAGCCTTCGGCAACTAGTTGAATCCAAAGGAACAATTCAGTCAATCCCCTCATACGCTTCAAACTATCCCCTAAAGTGGTGTACAAAAAAGGCTTCAGCATACAGCTGAAGCCTAACTTTCGTGTTTACATATTTGATGTTTACAGCAATCTCACAATTCCTAATTGGTTCACGATGATGCCAAGGATAGCAAGAGGAACGATGTAGCGAAGGAGGAAAATCATTGCCTTGAAATAAGGAGCACTGCTCAAGCCATAATTCGTGATTTCATCGCGGAAAATCTGCTTGTCGAGATACCATCCAGCAAAGAGGCTGATGAACATGCCACCGATTGGGAGGAAGATATTCGAAGAAACCCAATCGAAGAGGTCGAAGATAGTCATGTCGAAAAGGCGAACATCGTTGAGTACACCGAAAGAAAGTGAGCAGATGCAACCCAAGAGGATGCAGACGATGGTTTCTGTCAAGGCAGCTCGCTTACGGGTCCAGTGGAATTCTTCCGACATGTAGGAAGTAACCACTTCGTGCAAGGAAATCATACTGGTGAGCGCTGCAAGGATGACCAACAGATAAAAAGCTGTTGAGAAAATGTAGCCAATGAAGGACAATCCAGCGAATGCCTGTTGGAACACGTTCGGCAGGGTGATGAAGAGGAGGGAGGCACCCACATCCTTTGGTGCTAAGTGATAGCCAGCAGATGAAGCAGCAGGGAAGATGATGAATCCTGCCATGAGCGCAATTATCGTGTCGATAGAAGCCACTTGCAGCGCTGTCTTTCCAAGGCTTGTTTTCTTGTCGAAATAGGAGGCGTATGTGCAGAGGCATCCCATGCCTAAGGAAAGAGAATAGAAAGCTTGTCCCATTGCCGAAAGTACGGTTTTCCCCGTTATCTTAGAGAAATCAGGTTTCAGCAGAAACTCCAATCCTGTTTTGGCGCCAGGGGAGGTGACGGAACACACTACCAGCACCACGACCAAACCGAAAAGGACTGGCATGAGTATCTTGCTCCAACGCTCAATGCCTTTGGTCACACCTTTCACGATGACGAAGTGCGTCATCACAACAAAGACGATGAGCCAGATGATAGGCATCCAAGGATTGGCAACAAATTCATTGAAAATCTTAGGAAAATCATGGGGAGTCTTACCGGCAAACTGGTTGGTAAGAGCAAGCATGGCATATTCGATGGTCCATCCTGCCACTACGCAATAGTAGCACATGATGAAGAAGCCCGAAAACACGCCCAAGCGTCCCACCCACTTCCACTGAGTGCCGGGAGCCAGTTTCTGATAGGCACGGGCTGTATTTGCTTGCGTGTGACGTCCAATCATGAATTCGCTCAGCATGACTGGCAATCCGATGAGAAGGATACATGCGATGTAGATGATGATGAAAGCGGCACCACCATTGCGCCCCGTCTCGATGGGAAAACGCCAAATATTGCCCAATCCAACGGCAGAACCCGCTGCCGCCAGCACTGCACCTATTTTACTACCGAAATTTTCTCTATTTGTCATAGCTTCTTATTGAGAGAGGATGTATTTTAACCGAAGTTTAACACTCCGAATTGGTTCAGGAAAATGAGGAAGATGGCAAGAGGAGTGATGTACCGAAGTGTGAAAATCAGTCCACGCACGTAAGGAGCCCCATTCTCACCATAGTTGGTAAGTTCGTCGCGAAATACTTTCTTGTCGAGATACCATCCCGTGAAGATAGAGATAAGCATTCCGCCAAGTGGCATGCAGATGTTCGACACCGCCCAGTCAAAAAGGTCGAAGATGGTCATGCCGAAGATATGTATATCCCCCAATATTCCGAAGGAAAGGGAACACAGGATGCCTAATACGATGGCGATTCCCGTTTCGAACACAGCACCTTTCTTTCGAGGCAGGTTGAATTCCTCCGTCATGTACGAAGTCACAATTTCGTGCATGGAGATGGTACTGGTGAGTGCCGCCAAAATGAGCAGGACATAGAACATCACCGAGAAGATATATGCCACCCACGGTAGTCCATGAAATGCCATCTGAAACACATTCGGGAGGGTAATGAAGATGAGCGACGGTCCTATATCGCCAGGCTGGAGATGGTAGCCGCTGGCAGCTGCCGCAGGGAAGATGATGAATCCCGCCATCAGTGCAATCAGTGTGTCGATGATGCAAACCTCAAGTGCAGTTCTGCTGATGCTGGTCTGAGGTTCAAAGTACGAGGCGTAAGTGCAAAGGCAACCTAATCCAAGCGAGAGCGAGAAGAAGGCTTGTCCCATGGCGTTGAGGACCACCTTGCCATCCACCTTCGAGAAGTCGGGCTTCAACAAGAAGTGCAGTCCCTCACTTGCATTCGGGAGCAACACTGAGCAGACCACCAACACGGCGATGATGCCCAGCAACACGGGCATCAGCACATTGCTCCATCGCTCAATGCCCTTGGTCACACCCTTCACGATGATGAAGTGAGTGAGCAGTATGAACACGATGAGCCAGAGAATTGGACGCACGGGGTCGGAAGAGAATTCTGCGAAGATTTTGCCGAATTCATCGGGAGTTTTTCCTGCAAAACTATTGCTGATGGCAAGCCACGCATATTCGATGGTCCATCCTGCCACTACGGAATAGTAACTGAAAACCAGTACACCTGCAAACACGCCAAGGCGACCCACCCATTTCCATTGCGTGTTGGGTGCCAATTTCTTGTAAGCACCAGCGGTATTTGAGCGAGTATGCTTCCCAATCACAAATTCGCTCATCATCACAGGAATACCAATAATGAGGATGCAGGCAATGTAGATGAGAATGAAAGCGGCACCACCATTGCGTCCCGTTTCGATAGGGAAACGCCAAATGTTGCCCAAGCCCACCGCTGACCCAGCAGTGGCAAAAACTGCGCCTATTTTGCTTCCAAAATTTTCTCTTTTGCTCATTTACTCACGTATTACCATGCAAAAATAAAACATTTTCCTTAAATTTGCAGAAAAATTGTAAGCAAATCACACAGATGAAGAGTTTTAAGCGTTATTTTTGGTCAATTCTTATCTCTGCAATAGTCATTATCATTTCTATCATACCAATTCCTGAAGTTCCTCAGTTGGAAGGTGTACCCCTCATGGACAAGTGGGTGCATTTTTTAATGTATGGAGCTGTAGCTTGTTGTGTTTGGTATGATTATTACAGAAATAGAAAGGATAAGAAAATCACGAAGAACAGTATTTTTTGGATTTTGGCTTATCCTATTTTGTTGGGTGGCTTACTTGAACTTTGGCAAAACTATCTCACCACTTGTCGCTCAGGTGAGTGGCTCGACCTTTTTGCCGATTCCATCGGTACTTTTTTGGCTTTTCCGATAGGTTTTTTCGCTATCCGACACTTTGCTAAGAAAGTCAATTTTCCCCAGTAAAGTTCATTTACTAAAGTTTCGCAAGTGATTATTTAAACCACAGATTTTACGGATTAAAAGGATTTTGCCGCCTCTTCGGCGGGATTTCTGAAAGGATTACACAGATTTTCAAAGCCCTGCAGGGCTTTCTTATCTGTTAAATCAGAAAAAATCTGTGTAATGGCAAATCCATTTGCAAGAAATAATCTGTAAAATCTGCGTAATCTGTGGTGAAAGAAATACTTTCGAAAGTTAAATTACTTATTCATCTCCTCTTGTTCGAAGTGCTTTCCCCAAAGTACGTAAGGATAGCGCATGAGGTGGGAATTGTAGAAACGTTTGTCACCTGTCACTTCCTTGCCTAAGAAGTCGGGTTTGATATATTCCTCATCCTCGCTGTTCAGTTCTATTTCTGCCATCACCAGTCCTTCGTTGTCGCCCAAAAACTCATCCACTTCGATGGTGTGCTTGCCATCGTGGATAAGCCAACGAATCTTGTCGATTCTGCCTGGTCGGCACAGGTTCATCAACTGGCGACCGTCCTCCATCGGCACTTCCGTCTCGAATTCATAGCGAGCCAATCCTTCCATGCCCGATGGACCCTTGATGGTGAGATAAGCCTTGTCGTCACGGATTCTGATGCGCACTGTCTTGCCTGGAGCAGTTTCGAAATAGCCCTGTTCTATGTGGCTATGTGCGTATGCTTTGCTTTTGTATTCACCTACCACGATGAATTTGCGCTCGATTTCAATGTTCATAATGAATAATATGAGGTTAGTTGGTTCTAAATGTCCTTATGAATCTGCTTTCGAAGAGAATTCCATGAGGTAAGCCTTGATGAAATCGTCTATTTTTCCATCCATCACGCCACCTACGTCTGAAGTCTGGTAGTTGGTGCGGTGGTCTTTCACACGGCGGTCGTCGAACACGTAGGAGCGAATCTGCGAACCCCATTCAATCTTCTTCTTTCCTGCTTCCACCTTCTCCTGCTCTGCCATCTTCTTCTTCAGAGCGCGGTCGTAGAGTTGGGAGCGGAGCAAGCGCAAGGCATTCTGACGATTTTCCAACTGCTTACGAGTTTCGGTGTTTTCGATGAGGATTTCCTCTTCCTCGCCTGTGTCGGGATCCACATACTGATAGCGTAGTCGTACACCCGTTTCCACCTTGTTCACGTTCTGACCTCCAGCACCACCGCTTCGGAAGAGGTCCCAACTGATTTTGCTCTTGTCAATCACCACGTCGATAGAGTCATCGACGAGGGGAGTAACAAAGACAGAGGCGAAACTGGTCATACGCTTCCCTTGAGCATTGTAAGGCGATACGCGCACGAGGCGATGCACACCGCTCTCGCCTTTCAGGAAACCGTATGCCTGGTCGCCTTCAATCTCCATCGTCACGGTCTTGATGCCGGCTTCGTCACCATCCTGATAGTTGCTGATGGTTACCTTGTATTTATGTGCTTCAGCCCAACGCTGGTACATACGCATGAGCATCGAAGCCCAGTCCTGACTTTCCGTTCCACCTGCGCCCGAATTGATTTTCAGCACAGCGTCCATGCCATCTGCCTCCTCGCGAAGCATGTTCTTCAGCTCCAGTGTCTCAATCAGGTTGAGTGCTTGGGCATAGTCTTGGTCCACTTCCTCTTCGGTCACGAGCTCTTCCTTGTAGTAGTCAAAAGCCAATTCGAGTTCGTCGCAGGCCGTCTTCACCTCGTCGTAGCCATCCAGCCACTTGCGAATGTCCTTCACTTTTTTCATTTGAGCCTCCGCAGCCTTGGCGTCTTCCCAAAAGTCGGGTGCCTGTGTGCGAAGTTCTTCTTCTTCCACTTCCACGCGCTTCTGCTCAATACCCAAGTATCGATAAAGCGCTTCCGTGCGCTCTTTTATGTCTTTAAGTTGGTCTGCTGTAATCATAACAAATTTTAATATTTGTGCAAAGATAGTGAAATTCAGCGATATTTCAAGAATTTTTGTTTAACTTTGCCGCTGAATTATAACTTATGGCAAAATGAAACAGCTTTTCATACTTTTTATTTGTTTACTTCCACTGTCGGCAAGTGCACAGTTTTTCAATTTCGGATTTGGTGATGACAGGTATTCCCAGCGCGAACAGGAGACCGTCACAAAGCCTGAATATAAAGGTGGCACGGATGCCATCAATAAATACTTGAAGAAGAATTTCCGCAATCCACCGATGGAAAAAAAGTTGGATGGAAAAGTTGTTGTGGCTTGCATCCTGAACGAGAAAGGCAAGGTGATGGAAACCCACATTGTGCAAGGCATGGGCGAAGAACTGAACGACGAGGCACAGCGCGTATGCAAGAAGATGAAGTTCAAGCCTGCCAAGCGAGGAAAGAAAAAGGTAAAAAGTCGTTTCGACATTGTTTTCCCAATTCGTCGCAGCCGACTTTCCTTCTCCACTCTACAAACAGTTGATTTGTAAATAGTTATTATTCGGTTAAAACAACTTGGTACGATTTTATTTAGGAAAGAAATTAAAATAATTAGAATAATTACTCCAAAAATTTGGAGTTGTTTTTAACAAAAAAACATATTATTTCTGACAAAATTATTCTAATTATTCTAATTTCTTTCCTTAAAAACTCCCATTTTTTTGTCTGTTGCTTTTGAGAAAGGATTTTTTTCTATCTGAGT